>MDTD01193378.1_pt1 | contig 17566 bp, 16 predicted proteins | sample 811221 | NCBI WGS metagenome assembly MDTD01 (sample SAMN05326646, study PRJNA326480) | marine metagenome | isolation source: seawater | place: Pacific Ocean: South West | collected 2011 | reverse complement strand
AGTGGGATTCGAACCCACGATAGAGTTGCCCCTATACACGCTCTCCAAGCGTGCGCCTTAAACCACTCGGCCATCTCTCCATACAATATTTTATTTTAATCTTTTTATTATTCTTCTCCAATTTTTTTTTTGCCTGTTAATAAATCTTTTAAGTAAGTTATATTTAAGATCTCTATAAGCAATAAAGGGGCTATTGTTAGTCAAATCCCAGTTTCTTACGTTATTTTTAATTATCCAATCAAAATAATAAGCAGATATTGAAGTGATATTGTATTTTTTACAGAGCAAAGAATAGATACTTTGATCATGTCTATTTTCTATAAAACCGACAAAATTTTTTAAAATTGAATTACTATCATTTACTAAATCAATATTTTTATAAAAAACATCCAACCACTCCCTAATAATTTTTTTGGTGGAAGGGTTTTTTTTGATGAATATGCTTCCTGCCCAATATTGAGAGGTATTTGTAATATTGACTTCATTTAAATAATTAAAATAATTAAAAACATCAGCTTTTGTAAATTTATATTCCTCCCTATCAGGAAAATATATATTGCTGTCAAATTTACCTTTGGGTTTATCATATTTAAACCCAAGCATACCAATTTTATCATTTTCTAAAATATTGATTAATTTTTCAAATTCCGTCTTTTTATTATTAATAATGTGGCATCCAATATCAAGATAATGTAAAATATCATCTTCATCCATTTCATTTAAAATTTTTTCAATTAAATATGGTTTCCAGAACCAATATCCAAAGCCACGTGCGCCAGATTTTTTAATAATTTCTTTTACTTTTAACGTACAAAATTCATCTAAATTTTTTTCTGTAAATATTTTAATTTGGGTATAGTAACCACTATTTTTAGCTTGTAAGTTAAATCTCTCAACTGATCTTTTTAAATCCGAGGACGCAAATGCTAAAAGTATTATTTTTTTTTTCAATTAAATTAATTTTTTTCTTTTTAAATAATTTGACCATAATAATTGATCATTAATTATTTTTCTAATAGAATTGTCATTAGCTTTCCAATTAATTTTTTTTCTTGCTAAAGTAGTATCACATACAAGATATTCAGGATCTCCAGGTCTTCTCTTGCTATATAAAATATTATTTTTATCTTTGCCTAACATATTTGCTATATTTTTTGCTATTAATTTATTGCTTATACCTTTTTCGTTACCTAAATTAATTGTATATCTAATTTTTTTTTTTGTATTTATTTTTTTTATTGAAAGCAATATTGCTCTACAAATATCTTTGATATGTATATAATCACGGACACATGTCCCATCTGGCGTGTTATAATTATTCCCATTAATTATTATCTTTTTATTTTTCATTGCTTTTTCAATTGATCTTGGAATTATATGAGTTTCAGGCTGGTGATATTCTCCAATTAGTGGTTTTAAAATTGCAGATGAAACATTAAAAAATCTCAAAATAATAAAATTAAAATTTTCTCTTTGAATTATTTTTTCGGCATCTAATTTTGACCTTCCATAATTATTTTTTGGAAAAAGTTTATCACTTTCTTTTATAGGTTTTTTTTTATTTTTGTATACTGCTGCAGTACTAGAAAAAATAATATTATTTATTTTAGAAAGTTTCATAGCATTTAATAAATTCTTAGTTGCAGTAACATTATTTGAATAGTATTTTTTTTTATCAATTTTACTATTTACTGTTGATTGGGCTGCTAGATGAATAACTATATCTGGTTTAATTGTGTCTAGTATTTTTTTCAATTTTCTAAAATTTATTAAATTACATTTAAAAAATTTATTTTTTTTTACTTTAATCCATGGATTAAGTTTATTTTTATCAAGAGCATAAATCGTAAATTTCTCTTTTAAGTACGCATTTAAACAACTTCCAATATATCCACCAGCACCAGTGATCAATATTTTAGTTTTTTTTAACATATATTGAAATAAAGGTTATGAATTTCACAATTCCAAATATTCGAAAAATATTTTTTAGAAAATTTAACTTGTCGAATATTAATAAATAAAATATCGAATAAATTATTGAATTAAAAAGTTGCCTTATTATTTTAAATTTACTTAATTTATTATTTTTATAATAAAATAAGTATTCGCCAAATTTAAAATTTAGTTCTCTAATAAATAAATTTTTTATCCCTGCTTTTGACGATTTTCCCCCTAAATGCTTAGCTGTTGCTTTTTTTGATACAATTATTTTTTGACCACTCATAATGATTCTTTTTGCTAAATCGATATCCTCCCAATAAAAGAAAAAATTTTCATCAAACATGCCAATATCTGTAAATTTTTTTTTGGAAGAAAAAAAAATTGTCCCATAAAAATTTTTAGTCCCTTTAAAATATTTTTTGTTTTTTAATTTTTTATTTATATTATTCTTTACGTTAGGTACTGTTAAAAAACAGTTTTTATTCTTTAAATACACTCTTTTCAACTCTTGTATAGAATTTTTGGATATAGATACATCGGGCTGAGTACATAAAAAATATTTTGTTTTAACTTTTTTTATTAATTGATTAATGCCCTTTGCAAAACCATTATTTGTATTTGTAACTTTATAATATCTAATGTTTTTAAGTGTAGATATAACTCTTGATTTAAATTTATAATCATTGCTTTGATCTAAAATAACTATGTCAAATGACCTATAAACTTTAAGATTATTAATTAAATTTTCTGGTGTATTAAATAAAAGCAAGATAACTGTTATATCTTTGTTATTCATAGAATTTAATATATATATTTTTATCAATGGGAATAAGAAAAAAAATAAAAAAATATTTTAAGGAACGAGAAATTAATCAAAAATACGCTAAATATTTTACTTCAATATCTATTAAAAAAGATTGGGATAAAATTCATTTAAATAAAATAGCTCTAATTAATGCCGCTGTTTTAAAGATCATTCAAAAAAAAAATAAATGTAATTATTTAGAAATTGGGTGTGATGATAATAATACTTTTAATTCTATTTCTTTATCAGAAAAAAACAAGTATGGAGTTGATCCAAGAAGTGGTGGGAATATAAAAAAAACTAGTGATATTTTTTTTAGTACAAACAGAATTAAATTTGATGTAATTTTTATTGATGGTTTACATGAATATGAACAGTGCCAAAAAGACTTAATAAATTCAATTAAATTTTTAAATAAAGATGGTTATATTTTTTTACATGATTTAATTCCCTTGAATTGGAGAATGGAACTAGTGCCAAGGATACAAAAGAGATGGAATGGAGATGTTTGGAAAGTTGCATATGAGCTTCATAAATCTAAAAATATAAAGTTTAAAATCGCAGATATCGACAATGGCGTTGGATATTTTAAAAAGACTAATAAAATTAAATATTTATATTTAAACTCTAATCTAAAGAATAAAAGATTTAAAGATTTCATAAAAATCTATAAATCTTTACCTATAATTCCCGGAGATAAAGCACTTAAAAATATTATAAATGACAAACCTTGAGATCTTTTGTGTAACAAATAAACAACTTAATTACCTAAAGGAGCTTAATCTTAAGCTTGTGGGAGTTGGAAGTGAGAATTTTGATGGAAACTATTTAAATATAAAAATCGGTGATAATATTCAAGAGAAAGAAAGATACTATTCTGAACTAACTTTTCATTATTGGTTTTGGAAAAATAAATTATCTACGTACGCTGATAATGTATGGATAGGTTTTTGTCAAAAAAGAAGATTTTGGACAAAAAATGATGAAAAAATAAATAATCTTGAAGACCTTAAAAATAATTTGTTAACAAATATACCTACAGAGTGGGAAAGTAATGAGGTATTTTTATGTGAACCTATAAAAGTTAATTATGCAAAAAAAATGAAAATGATAAAACATGGTTGGAAAAATTTATTAAAAAATCCGTCAATCTTTTTTCAAAATTCAAAACAAAATTTAAAGTTTCAATTTGATATGTTTCATGGTTATGGAAACTTAGATAAAGCAATAAATGTATTAATGCCAAACGAAAAAAAAGATTTTGAAACTTATGTAAATACAAAAACTTCTTTTTGCCCTAATATAATGTTCATAACTAAAAAAAAAATAATGGAGAAATATTTTAATAGTGTTTTTGAATGGTTATTTCGATGCGAAGACGTATTTGGTTTTAAAAACTTAAAAGGTTATGAAACAGGAAGGCTATATGCTTATTTAGCTGAAAGATATATGTCATATTGGTTTCAAAAATATTATAAAGTTAAGTATTGCGGATGGGTATTTTACGAAGATTTTAATTCTAAATAATCCAGTCTTTATAAAGTTCCTTATTATCTAATAAGTACCTAGGAAAACTTTCATCAATATTTACACTTACATAATCATGATCTCTACCTATTAAATCTTTGCCCTGATGTATATTTTTTTTAATAGATTCTAAGTTTAAAAACTTTTCATCAATTTTTTCTTTAAATACATGTGGATCATTTGTTTCACATAGATTTTTATATTTATACAATAATTTTTCCGGATTTTTCAAATTACAGAAATGCCAACCACCTTCATCGATAATATTGTTTAACCTAATTTTATCTAATCTCCAAAAAGGCCTCTCCTTAAATTTTAAGTCTCTTAACCACTGTGGGGATTTCAAGTAACGCTTAACACAAATTCTACTACCAAACCAATGAGGATTGGATTTACTTATGAGATTAAATTTATAATAAAAGTGCTTTTGTTTGAATACAGCATATTTTTTTTTTTCATTAAATTTTATAATTTTTTCTGGATTTGGTATTTCATCTATGTCAGAAATAATTATTATATCTTGATCTGAAGCATTTCTTAGTCCTCTTGAGATACAGTTTCTTTGAAAGTTTTCTCTTATATATGGATTATCTCCACTTGGCATATCATAGACCGGTACATAAATTATTTTATTTTTAAATTTTGAGTACTTAGAAATATCAAATTTTAATTCTTTGGAATTATTTTGCCAGGTCTTGTTTCCTTCAACTATAACAAAATAATCAACATATTTGTCGAGAATGTTCAATCTTAAATCCAGTATTAGATCCTCATCCCAATATGAAAAGCAATCGTAGATCATGTTAGCTTTCTTTTGATATTTTTAAAACTCCTATAAAAGCTTCTTGAGGTATCTCAACCTTGCCGAATTGTTTTGCTCTTGCTTTTCCTTTTTTTTGTTTATCAAGAAGTTTTCTTTTTCTGTCTCGTGCTCCACCACCATGAATTTTTGTTAACACATCTTTTTTAAAGCCTTTTATTGTTTCTCTAGCTATAATTTTTCCCCCAATTGCAGCTTGGATAGGTATCATAAAATTATGTCTTGGAATTAAGTCCTTTAATTTTTCACAAACATCTCTTCCTATGGTTTGGGCAAAATCTTTATGGACCATCATTGCTAAAGCATCCACAGATTCTGCATTCACAAGAATTGAAAGCTTTACCAAATCTCCTTCTCTGTGGCCTAATATTTCATAGTCAAAACTTGCATAGCCACTTGTCATAGATTTAAGTCTATCATTAAAATCAAAAACGACTTCGTTTAATGGAATTTCGTAATTTAAAACTGCTCTATTTCCTGAATAACTTAAATTAGTTTGTATACCACGTTTATTTTGACATAGTTTTATTATAGGCCCAAGATATTCATCAGGTGTAATTATGGTTGCTTTAATCCATGGTTCCTCAATAAGTTTGAATAGTGTAGGATCGGGAAGATTGGATGGATTCTGTAACTCGATTATTTTTTCGTTATTCAAGTGAACTTTATAAACAACACCTGGTGTAGTTGTAATTAAATTAATGTCAAATTCCCTTTCTAATCTTTCAGTAATAATCTCTAAATGCAACAAACCTAAAAAGCCACATCTAAATCCCAATCCTAATGCAGAGGAAGATTCGGGTTCAAACGAAAAACTGGCATCATTTAATTGTAGTTTAGCAAGTCCATCCTTAAGTTTTTGATAATCAGAACTATCAACAGGAAATAAACCACAAAAAACCACTGGTTTACTTGGTTTAAATCCTGGTAAAGTTTTTTCTAATGGTTTATCTGCTTCACAGATTGTATCACCAACTTTTGTATCTGAAAGATTTTTTATTCCTGTGATTATAAAGCCGATTTCTCCTGAATTAAGTACATTTATATCTTTAGGTTTTGGTGTAAATACCCCAACCTTTTCAACTATATACTCTTGATTAGTTGACATCATTTTTATCTTCATATTTTTATTTATTTTACCATCAATAACTCTAACTAAAGTAACGACGCCCAAATAAGTATCGTACCAACTATCTACCAATAAGCATTTTAATTTATTATTTTTATCACCTTTAGGAGCCGGAAGATTATTTACTATGGCTTCTAGTATATCATCTATACCCTCGCCGGTTTTCCCTGAGCATGGAATAGCATTATTTGTATCTATTCCAATTACATCTTCAATTTGTTTTGAGGTTCGATCCAAATCAGAAGCAGGAAGATCGATCTTATTTAATATAGGTATTATTTCGTGATTCATATCTAAAGCCTGATATACATTCGCAAGGGTTTGGGCCTCTACTCCTTGGGTACTATCGACTATTAAAATTGAACCTTCGCATGCGTATAACGATCTACTTACCTCGTAACTAAAATCAACATGTCCTGGGGTATCTATAATATTTAAAATGTATTCCGTTCCATTTTTTGATTTATAATTGAGTTTTACTGTTTGAGCCTTAATTGTAATCCCTCTTTCTCGTTCAATATCCATTGAGTCTAGAACTTGAGCTTTCATCTCTCTATCTGTTAGTCCACCACACTTATGAATAATTCTATCTGCTATAGTAGATTTGCCATGGTCTATATGGGCTATTATTGCAAAATTTCTAATATTGTTGATATTATTCATTAAGATCTTAGTTTTGCACCAGTGTTCTCTTCAACTGATTTAATAATTCTATTTGAAATATTTGATAAATCATTTTCATTCAAAGTTTTATAATCAGATTGAATAGTAACTTTAATTGCGATAGATTTTTTATCCAATGGAATATTCTCCCCTTCATAAACATCAAAAATTTTAATTTTTTTTATAAGTGATTTATCTATTTTTTTAATTGCATCTACTAGTAGTTGGGCTTTTGTATTTTTCTTTACTAAAAATGCAAAATCTCTGTCTGATTTTTGATAATCTGACAATATCAAGCTACCTTTTTTTTTTTTATTATGACTTTTAAAATTTACTAAATTTTCTAAGAAAATCTCAAAGCCAAAAGACTCAAGTGTTATTTTTGGATGAATTTGACCAAAATAAGCAAATAAATATTTGCCGTCTTTTGATAAAATTGAGCCTGAGATACCAGGATGATAATAAGAAGTTGATTTATCCTCAATTAAGATTTCATCTTTATCTATATCAAGCTCAACAAGCGTTTGTATAAGATCCTTCTTTATATCAAATACATCTAAATGATTTTCTCTTTTATAATCTTCTTCATCATAAATCTTTTTTTTAATTCCACACACCACTGTAATCTGGTCACCAGGTTTGTTACCCGTAAAAACTGGACCTATTTCAAAAATAGAATGATCACTAAGACCTCTATTTAAATTTTTTTCCATGTAATATATCAAATTTGGATACAATGAGTTTCTCAATACTCCTAAATCTGAGCTAATAGGATTTATAATTCTTGTAGTTTCAAAATCTTCTTTAAACTTATCATTAATTTTTTCATCACAGAAAGACCACGTTATAGTTTCAAAATAACCTTTAGATGCAACAGAACGTTGGGCTAAATGAAAATGTTTTTGATAAAAATTTAGTGTTGGCTTTATTCTAATTTTTTCTGGTTCCACAGATTTAATTTTATCAAATCCTAATATTCTTATAACTTCTTCAACTAGGTCAATCTCACCGAATATATCTGGTCTCCATGGTGGAACTTTTATTTCAATATTCTTACCTTTTTTTTTGGTTTCAAAACCTAGCTTATTTAAAATATTGGAAATTTCTTTTTCTTTTATATTAATACCAACTGTTCTTGATACTAATTTTGGATCAAGTTTAATTATTTTTTTTTTGAATTTTAACGTTTCTTGAATATTAAAATTTGATACTTTGCCGCCACATATATCTACTATTAATTTAGCTGCCATTTTAAGCCCCTCTTTAACTGATAGGGGATCTATTCCTCTTTCAAATCTGAATTTTGCATCACTATTTATATCTAATATTTTTGCAGTTTTTCTTGTAATACCTGGATCAAAATAAGCAGCCTCAATTAAAATATTTCTAGTATTTAATTCAGTTCCTGATCTTACCCCGCCAATTATACCTCCTAAACCAAGAGGGCCATCATCGTCAGATATTACACACATGTTTTCTTCAAGCGTATAAGTTTTATTATCAAGAGCCTGGAGTATTTCACCTTTTTTTGCATTTCTCACTTTAATTGAATTTTTTATTTTATCTATATCGTATGCATGGAGCGGCCTATTTAAATCAAACATAACGTAATTTGTAATATCGACAACTGCTGAGATTGGTCTCAAGCCCAATGCCAAAATTCTTTCTTTTAACCAACTTGGACTTTCTTTGTTTGTTATATTTTTAATTAAACAACTGCCAAAAATTGAACATGCTTGATTTTTATTTTTTTCAATTTTTACTTTTAAATTATGTTTTATAGTTGTTTTTAATTTTAAATTTTTTATTTCTTTTAATTGTCCATAATTACTTGCAAACAAATCTCTGGCAATTCCTCTGATACCCAAACAATCAGGTCTATTTGGTGTAATTGACAATTCTATAACATTTTTGTTTTTTTTATTCGTAAAGTAAGGTTTTCCTATATTATGATTAAATTTTTTACCTAACTCAATAATTCCTTCGGACTCATTAGATAATTTTAATTCGGACTCAGAGCAAAGCATCCCATAAGAAGTCTCTCCTCTGATTTTTGATACTTCTAATTTCATTCCATTTCTTGGAATTGTTGATCCTGGTGGTGCATAAATAGTTAATAAACCATCTTGAGCATTTGGAGCTCCACACACAACTTTTATATTTTCTTTTCCTCCAATATCTACATCACACAACTTCAGTCTATCTGCATTGGGATGTTTGTTTGCTTTAATGATTTTCGCAACTATAAAGTCGCTTAATTCATTCTTAATTGGCTCGACTTTTTCAACCTCAAGACCTATCCCATTTAGTTTTTTAATAATTTGTTGCTCATTTTTTTTTGTTTTCAGGTGATCATTTAACCAATCAATAGTGAACTTCATCTACTCAATCCTCGATAGTTGGTTGGCACATCTAGTGGATCAAATCCATAGTGATTTAACCACCTATAGTCAGACTCAAAAAAGGATCTTAAATCATTAATACCATATTTTAACATAGCTAATCTATCTATACCAATACCAAAGGCAAAACCTTGAAATTTATTTGGATCAACTTTACAATTTTTTAAAACATTCGGATGAACCATTCCACATCCCAAAATCTCAAGCCATTCATCCCCCTCGCCAATTATAATTTTATTATTTTCAAGTCTATATCCTATATCTACTTCAGCCGAAGGTTCCGTAAATGGAAAATGACTTGGTCTAAATCTCATTTTAATTTTATCTACTTCAAAGAATTCTTTTATAAAATAATTAAGACAACCTTTTAAGTGACCCATATTAATATCTTTATCAATATGAAGACCTTCTAATTGGTGAAACATTGGAGTGTGGGTTTGATCGCTATCGCTTCTATATGTTCTTCCTGGAGCAATAATTTTAAATGGTGGTTTACCTTTTAGCATCGTACGTACTTGCACTGGAGATGTGTGAGTTCTTAATAAGGTTTTCATATTTTTATCTAGATAAAATGTATCATGCATATCCTTTGCAGGATGATTTTCAGGAGTATTGAGTGCTGTAAAATTATTGTATTCATTTTCCACATCTGGTCCCTCTTCAACAGAAAAACCTATCTCAGAGAAAATACATGATATTTCATCTATCACTTGTGACACTGGATGAATTCTTCCAATCTTAAACTCCTTTTCGGGTAAAGTTATATCTATTTTCTCATTTTGGATTTTATCAATGATGTCTTTATCTAGTATTTCGTTATTTTTAGATTTATAAACTTCTGACAGTTCTTGTTTAAATTTGTTAATACTGGCAGCAAAATTTTTTTTTTCTTCTGCTGTCAAAGATGCTAACTTTTTAAATTCTAAATTAATTATTCCATTTTTTCCGAAAATTTCTGAATTAATGGAAAGCAAATCCTTTAAATCTTTTGAATTTTTTATCTTTTGTTTATATTCAATGATTTTTTTTTCAAATTCCGACATTTAAACAGATTATTTCTTAAACAAAGAAAAACAATAGTGAAGATTATTTAATTAAGTGCTGCTTGTGCTTTTTTAACTATTGTTTTAAAGGCTTGTGGGTTTTCGTAAGCAATTTCAGCTAAAATTTTTCTATCTAGTTTAATACCTGATTTGCTTAATCCACTAATAAATTTTGAATATGTAAGACCTTCGCTTCTCACACCTGCGTTTATTCTTTGTATCCACAATGATTTAAAATCTCTTTTTTTATTTCTTCTATCTCTATATGCGTATTGCATAGCTTTTTCAAAAGCCTGCTTTGCAACTCTAATTGTATTTTTTCTCCGTCCAAATTGACCTTTAACAGCTTTTAAAACTTTTTTATGTTTAGCTTTACTAGTTACTCCTCTTTTTACTCTGGCCATGTTAACCTCTCAAGTTGTAAGGCATATATGATTTTACAATCTTGCTGTCTTGTTTAGACATAATAGTGGTGCCTCTTTGTTTTCTTATTTGTGAATTGGTTCTTTTAATCATACCATGTCTTTTGCCAGCTTGAGGCATAACTACCTTACCTTTAGATGTAATTTTAAATCTTTTTTTAGCTGAACTTTTTGTTTTAAGTTTTGGCATAATTTTAGGGTTTATACAAAATACTAACTTTTTTACAACTAGAATTATTAGACTGGCTGAACTACCATTATCATTTGTTTTCCATCAAATTTGGGCTGTAATTCTATTTTTCCAACATTTTCCATGTCGGCTTTTATTTTATCCATTAATTCATTTCCTAAATTTACATGTTGTAGCTCTCTACCTTTAAATTTAATTGTAAATTTTACTTTATCACCCTTTGATAAAAATTTTTGAGCGTTTTTAATTTTAAACATATAGTCGTGAACCTCTGTAACAGGTCTTAATTTAATTTCTTTCAATTCTACTTTTTTCTGATTTTTTTTTGCTTTACTTGCTTTTTTCTGCTGATCATACTTATATTTTCCAATATCCATAATTTTACATACTGGAGGTTTTGCATTTGGAGCGATTTCTATTAAATCTAACCCCTCATTTTTCGCTCTGTTAATAGCATCTTGTGTATTTAGGACACCCAAGTTTTCTCCATCACTATCAATTACTTGAACTTCAGAAGAATTGATCCTGTTATTATATTTCGGTCCATAGGATCTATTTCTTCTTTGAAAAAAGTTTTGTTTAAAATCTGGCACTAAATTGAGGGGGCTCTGTTTAGAGCAGTATATTTTTTGATAAAATCTTTTACTAACATATTTTCTTGTTTATTTGAGTCCAATCTTCTAATAGTTACTGCATTAGAGTCAACTTCTTTTTTTCCACAAATTAAAAGCATTGGAACCTTTGAGTTAGAATGTTCTCGAATTTTATAATTTAAATTATGATTTTTCAAATCTACATCACAGGAAATCCCCGCGTTTCTAATTTCTTTTTGAATTGAGATAGCATAATCATTAAAATCGTCTGAAATTGGTATTACCACAGTTTGAAGAGGTGAAATCCAAAAAGGTAATTTACCAGAATAATTTTCTATAAGAATTCCTATAAACCTTTCAAGTGATCCGAATAAAGCTCTATGAAGCATAACTGGTACTTTTTTTGAACCATCTTTATCAACATAACTTGCGCCAAGTCTACCTGGTAAATTAAGATCAACTTGCAAAGTTCCACACTGCCAATCTCTTCCGATTGCATCCCTTAGTACAAATTCTATCTTTGGACCGTAAAAGGCACCTTCACCTTTATTAATACTATATTCTAATTTTGAAGCCTCTATTGCTTTTATTAACGCTGCTTCTGATTTATCCCAAACCGCATCATCTCCAACTCTTAAATCTGGTCTATCTGAATATTTTAAAATTACATTTTCAAAACCTAAATCTTTATAAATTTCTAAAATCAAATTTGTAACTGATAAACATTCCTCTGTAATTTGATCTTCAGTACAAAAGATATGAGCATCGTCTTGGGTAAATGCTCTAACCCTCAAAAGTCCGTGTAAAGCACCGGATGGCTCATATCTATGAACCTTACCGAACTCAGACATTTTAAATGGTAAATCTCTATAACTTTTTAAACCCTGATTAAACACTTGAACACAACCCGGACAGTTCATTGGCTTAATTGCAAAAATTTTTTGATCTGGCGTTTCAGACGTATACATGTTGGCCCCAAATTTTTCCCAATGGCCGGATTTTTCCCACAGAGATCTATCTAAGATTTCAGGGGTATTTATTTCTTTATAACCTGCTCGGTCTTGTTTGTATCTCATATACGAAACAAGTTTTTGAAAAAGCGCCCATCCTTTTTCATGCCAAAAAACTGCTCCTGGACTCTCTTCCCTAAAATGAAAAAGATCCATTATCTTTCCTAATTTTCTATGATCACGTTTTTCTGCTTCATCTACCCTTTTTAGATAATCATCTAAGTCTTTTTTTGATGCCCAGCTAGTTCCATAAATTCGCTGAAGCATCTCATTATTTGAATCTCCTCGCCAATATGCTCCAGCCACCTTTGTTAATTTAAAGAATTTACCAATTTTTCCAGTAGATAATAAATGTGGTCCTCTACATAAGTCATACCATTTACCATGGTAATAAATAGAAACTTCTTTTTCTTCGGGTATCATATCAACTAACTCGACTTTATATTTTTCCCCTATTTTATTGTAATGATCTTTAGCTTTTTTTCTTTCCCATACCTCTCTTCTTGTTTTTTCGTCTTTCTCGACAATTTCTTTCATTTTTTTTTCTATTTTTTCTAAATCCGCTGGTGTAAAAGTCTCCTCTCTTGAAAAATCATAATAAAATCCATCTTTAATTGCTGGGCCTATTGCTAATTTCGTTCCAGGAAATAGTTCTTGAACCGCCATCGCCATGATATGAGTAGTATCGTGCCTCATTGCTTCAAGACCCTCAGGATCTTTTGATGTAAAAAATTTTATAGAACAATCTTTTTCGACCTCGTGGTATAAATCCTTTAACTCACCATCAACACTCATTATTAAAGCTTGTTTAGACAATGATTTACTTATTTTTTCAGCAATTTCTATTCCTGTAACTTTTTTAGAGAAATTGATTTTATTTCCGTCTGGTAGAGTTATGTTTAACATTAATTAATTAACTTTTTATACTCTGAATAGGTAGAAAAACACATTTTTTCAACATTAAATTTTCGGATAACGTTTTTTCTACCTTCAATTCCTATGCTTTTTCTTAAAGTTTCATCCATACTCAATACTTTCATAATTTTTTTACTTAAAGATTTCGCATCCCCCGCATCAAATAGAAAACCAGTTTTTTCATCAATAATAGTTTCATTTGAACCTCCGATATTACTTGCAATTATTATTTTTTGCATTGACTGTGCCTCAATAGCAACTCTGCCAAAAGCTTCAGGTTCTATTGATGCTGACACTACAATATCTGAAATTTTATATGCTAAAGCCATATTTTTACAATTATCAATAAATTTTAATTGTTTAGTCATTCGATATTGTTCACTTAAACGAACTAGTTTCTTTTTATACAAATCTCTTCCTTGTTCATTTCCTAGAACAATCGCATAAAAAGCCTCATAGCCAAGTTCAATATTTACTAAGTTTATAGCTTCAATAAATAACTCCTGACCTTTCCAAGAAGTAAGCCTTCCTGGCATTAAAATAATTTTTTTGTTCTCAAAAATTTCCCATTCTTTTTTGAGTTTTGCCTCATCACTTTCAATTGTTGAGCTTTGGTCAAAATAGTCAACGTTAATACCTCTAAAAATAACTAGCAATCTTTTATTTAAATCAATAAATTCTGAATAGTTTTCTTTAATATGTGAAAATATGAAATTAGATCCAGCGATAATTAGTTTTGATCTAACCATAATCGAATTATAAAATTTTTTAAATTTATTACTAAAATTATATGTACCATGAAATGTTGTAACAAAGCTTCTTCTAGTAATTTTCGTAGCTATATAACAAGACCAGGCTGGTGCTCTACTCCTGGCATGTACAATATCAATATTTAGAAAGAATATAATAAAGGTTAGAATTATAGCATTAATAAAAATCAATAATGGGTTTTTACTGTGCACTGGAAGTTTTATTACTTTGACTTTTTTGTTATCCACAAATTTCAGTAAATCTCCTCCACTTGTGACAATATAAGATTTGCAATCTTTTTCGTAAAGATAATGTGCAATATCATAGCAGCCTGTTTCTGCGCCTCCATATCCAAGCTTAGGTATAACTTGCAAAACTTTTAATTTTGGTAGCATTTATATGCTTATAATAATATCATAAGTTATCTGTAAAATTTATGCCAAAATTTAAGTTTGTTAAAATTTCTAAGAACAAAAAAATTAGATATATGTTTAACAATTCATCTAATGACATTTATGTTGTTTTTTTGCATGGTTTTAAATCAGACTTGGAGGGTGATAAGCCCAAATCAGTATATAAATTTTGTAAAAAAAATAATATCGGCTTTTTAGCTTTAGAATATTCTGGGCACGGGAAATCATATGGAAAATTTGAAAATGGCACAATCACAAGTTGGACACAGGATGCTAGAAAAATTATAAGAAAGAAAATTAAAAATAAAAAAGTAATTTTAGTATGTTCTAGCATGGGAGGGTGGATTGGACTTAATCTTTTTAAATACCTGAAAAAAAGAATTTTAGGATTTGTTGGCATTGCTCCAGCTCCTGAATTCTTAGATAGACTTATGTGGAACAAATTTACTAGCAAAGTTAAACGTGAATTAATTAGAAATAAAATTTATATTTTTAGGCATGGCGGTTTTGAATATAATATTTCATATAATTTAATTAAAGATGGTAGAAAAAATAAAATTTTTAAAAAAATTTTTTATTACAAAATATATTTATCAATACTTCATGGAAAAAAAGATGATGTTGTTCCAATTTCTATTTCAAGGAAGATAATGAAGTTATTTAAAAATGCTGAGAAAAAATTAATTATAATAAATAATGGTGATCATAGTTTGTCAAAAAAAAGTGACCTTAAAAAACTTATAAGAGAGATAAATTTGATTTATAATAAATTAAGACCTTCTCGAATAGTCGGATAGATTAATTTATAGTTAAAAAACTCTTTTGCTTTGATATTTCTTACTTTTTTAGAGTCTAAGTAAAATTCTTTCAAAGTTGAATCTTCTAGATCTTTATAATCTATAATGACTGGTGATTTTAGTGAATATTTATCCAATATTTCACTAAGAACCTCCTCATTTGAAATAGGTTTGTCATCTGCAATATTGTAGATCTCACCCTTCTTAAAATTTTTTAAACTCCTAAATAGAAAACCTGAAATATCCTCTAAGTGTACTCTTGAAAATTTATGGTTTCTTTTCTTGATAATTTTTAAATTATTTTTTTTTATCCTTGTAATTAAATTTACTTGCTTTGAGTAGATGCCTGCAAGTCTAAAAATTTGTATTGGATAATCTTTCGATAGTAACTTCCATTTATTTTCAATTTCAAGTCTAATTTTCCCTTTTTTACTACTTGGAATTAATTCTGAATTCTCATCAACCCATTCACCTTTATGGTCTCCATAGACACTTGTTGAAGATAAATAGGTTATCCATTTGGTTTTTTCTAAAAGATGGTCATTCAACCTCAATAATTCTAGAAAAAGATCCTTTGAGTTTATAGGTGGTGTGGAGATAAGTATATGACTGAACTTGTTTATCTCATTTAGTAAATTTTGGTCAAAACTTTTCTCATGAACATTAAAGTTTATATATTTTAGATTTGAGTAATTATATTCACCAGTTTTTTCTCTACTTGTAACAAGTAAATTAATTTTTATTTTATTTTTTAAAAGATTATTTATAAACTCTTTAGCTACCTGACCAAAACCAAAACAAAATAGATTAATTTCATGCATTAACTTGCAAGATTTTTTTGCTTATTTGATATGGGATTTTCAAGTTTATCGAGCATTTCTTTGGGACAAACTTGATAAAAATTCATAATTTCCCGCTCAAAATTATCCAATATTTTCTTTGAAACTTCTGAGTTTGTTTCTTGGAAATGTTTTTTAATTAATAATTTTAACCTATTTATCCAGAAATCTGTTTCAAGTTTTTGCCATACAATTGTCTCTGAGTTAGCTTTATTTTGGAAATTATGATTTGGATCATAAACAAAGCCCATTCCCCCTGTCATTCCTGCTCCAAAATTATCACCAACATCTCCTAATATAACAATAGTCCCACCAGTCATGTACTCACATCCATTTGATCCACAACCCTCAACGACTGCTGTGGCTCCTGAATTTCTCACTGCAAATCTTTCACCTGCTTGACCAGATGCATATAAATTTCCAGAAGTCGCTCCATAAAGAACTGTGTTTCCAATTATTGTATTTTCTTTTGATATTATATTGCTTTCATCTTGAAGTTTTATTGAAATTGTGGCACCAGAAAGTCCTTTTGCTACGTAATCATTGGCATCACCTTTAAGTATAAGTTTTAAACCTTTGATTCCAAAAGCACCAAAAGACTGTCCTGCAGAACCCTTGAAAGTAAGCTGAATGCTCTCAGGCTCTATTTTATCTTCACCATATTTTTTATAGAGATAATAAGAGATTCTAGTTCCCACGGCCCTATTTGTATTTTGAATAGTAAATTCTTTCTCAATTTCTTTTTTATTTATTATATCTCTTTCTATCTCAGGCCAAATTTTTTGATCTAGTGTATCAGGAACTTCATTTATAATTTTTTGATCACAATATCTTTTGTTATTTCCTGGGTCGGCTTGAACAAATAGTGGGTTTAGATCCAAATCATCTAAGTTAGGAGATCCTTTACTAACTTGTCTTAATAAATCTGTTCTACCAATTATCTCATTCAAATTTTTGAAACCAAGTTCAGCTAAAATTTCTCTTACTTCAGAAGCAATAAAAGTAAATAAATTAACAACTTTATCAGGAGTGCCAACAAATTTTTCTCTTAATTTTTCATCCTGTGTACAAACACCCACTGGACAGGTGTTAGAATGACATTGTCTTACCATTATACATCCCATGGCAACCAGTGCAGTTGTTGCAACACCAAATTCCTCTGCTCCCATCATTGCTGCAATAACTACGTCTCTTCCAGTTTTTATACCTCCATCTGTTCTAAGAGTAACTTTATGCCTCAAATTATTAAGAGTTAAGACTTGATTTGCTTCAGTGAGGCCCATCTCCCAAGGTATTCCAACATATTT
>MDTD01095466.1_pt1 | contig 17567 bp, 14 predicted proteins | sample 811221 | NCBI WGS metagenome assembly MDTD01 (sample SAMN05326646, study PRJNA326480) | marine metagenome | isolation source: seawater | place: Pacific Ocean: South West | collected 2011 | reverse complement strand
GTTTGCCCTGTTGATTGTTTTTATGAAGGTGAAAATATGTTAGTAATAAATCCAGATGAATGTATTGATTGTGGTGTTTGCGAACCTGAATGTCCTGCTGAGGCAATTGTTCCTGATAGTGACAGTAATTCAGAAAAATGGTTATCATTAAATGAAGAGTTTTCTTCTAAATGGCCAAATATAGTTAGAAAGGGAACACCACCAGAGGATGGAGAGAAGTTTCAAAATGAAAGCGATAAGTTTAAAAAATATTTTTCAGAAAAACCTGGAACAAGTTCAGAAGAGTAATAATAAAAATCACAAATAAGCTTATTTCAATACAGCTTGCTTTTTTCAAGACAACTTGCTTTATTTAATAATCAAATTATACTAGGTTTTTCTATAATTCTAATTAATTTTGTAAGGTAAGATATGGGTTTATATGAAGAGTATCTAGAAGATATAGTAGAAAGAGGAAAAATAGGATTAAATCCAAAACCAATTGATAACGGTGCCTTAATAAATGAAATAATCGCCAATATAACTGAAGAAAAAAGTAAACACAGAATTAAAAGCCTTGAGTTTCTTATATATAATACACTGCCTGGAACAACTGAAGCAGCAGAAAAAAAGTCTTATTTTTTAAAAGATGTTATCCTAGGTAAAATTAAAGTTAAAGAAATTACTCAATCATTTGCTTTTAAACTTTTATCTCATATGAAGGGTGGCGCTTCAATTAAAGTCTTAATTGACTTAGCTTTAGGTGATGACCAAAGTATTATTAATAAAGCTGCAGATATATTAAAAAAACAAGTCTTTTTATATGACGCAGATATAAGGCGTCTACAAGCAGACTATAAAAAGGGTAATGCTGCTGCAAAAGACATACTTACCAGCTATTCTAAAGCTGAATTTTTTTCTCACCTTCCAGAAATTGAAAAGGAAATAGAAGTAGTAACTTATATTGCTGGTGAAGGAGACATATCAACAGACTTATTATCCCCAGGAAATCAAGCACACTCTAGAGCTGACCGTGAACTTCATGGTAAGTGTATGATTTCAGAAAAAGCACAATCTGAGATTAAAGAAATTCAGAATAAAAATCCTGATAAAAGAGTCATGCTTATTGCTGAAAAAGGTACTATGGGAGTTGGGTCCTCTAGAATGTCTGGTATTAATAATGTGGCTTTGTTAACAGGGAAAAAAGTCAGCCCTTATATTCCTTTCGTTAACTATGCACCTATTGTAGCGGGAACTAATGGTATATCTCCTATTTTTCTCACTACAGTAAGTGTAACTGGTGGAATTGGTATTAATCTAAAAAATTGGTCTAAAAAATTGGACTCAAATGGAAAGCCAATTCTCAATAACGATGGCAACCCTATACTAGAGCAAAACTATTCTGTTGAAACAGGAACAGTATTGATAATTAATACACAAGAAAAGAAACTTTATAATAAAAAAACAGGAAAAGAATTAATAGATTTATCTGATACTTTTACTCCACAGAAGGTTGAGTTTATGAGAGCAGGGGGGTCCTATGCAGTCGTGTTTGGAAAAAAATTGCAAAGTCAAGCTTGTAGTATCTTAAATATACCATTAAATGAAGTTTATGCTGAATCAAAAGAGATAGTATTGCCTGAAAAAGGCCTCACCGCAGTAGAAAAAATATTTAATTCAAATTTAATAAATAAAAAAAATAATAAAAACCTGTTTGCAGGCTCTGATGCTAGAGTTAGGGTAAATATTGTAGGTTCTCAAGACACTACCGGACTAATGACAGCTCAAGAACTTGAAGCCATGGCTGCAACAAAAATTTCACCTAAAATAGATGGTGCCTACCAGTCTGGGTGTCATACTGCTTCTGTGTGGGATAAAAAAGCACAGGAAAATACTCCTAAACTAATGAAGTTCATGCAGAAATTTGGCTTAATAACTGGTAGGGACCCGACTAATAAATATACTCCTTTAACCGATGTTATACATAAAGTCTTAAACGACATAACAGTAGATGACTGGTCAATTATTATCGGCGGAGATTCTCATACTAGAATGTCAAAAGGTGTAGCTTTTGGAGCAGACTCAGGGACAGTTGCACTTGCTCTAGCTACAGGGGAAACTAATATGCCTATTCCTGAGTCAGTAAAAGTAACTTTTAAAGGAAATATGGCTGACCATTTAGATTTTAGAGATATAGTTCATGCTACGCAAGCCCAGATGCTTAAAAAATATGGAGATAATATTTTTCAAGGTAGGGTAATTGAGGTTCATATTGGCACTTTGTTAGCTGATCAAGCATTTACTTTTACAGATTGGACAGCAGAAATGAAAGCTAAAGCTTCTATTTGTATCTCTAATAATGACACCTTAGTTAGATCATTAGAAGTATCTATATATCGTATTAAGAAAATGATTGATAAAGGAATGGATAATGATACTAATATGCTACAAAAACTAATTGCAATAGCTACAGAAAGAATTGATGAAATCAATTCTGGAAAAAGAAGTGCTCTAACTCCAGATAAAAATGCTCAATATTTTGAAAAACTTACAGTAGATTTAGATCAAATAGACGAGCCCATGATTGCTGATCCTGATGTTAACAATATGGACATCTCTAAGCGTTATACACATGACACTATCAGACCTCTTTCTTATTATGATAATGAAAAAAAGGTAGACCTTGGGTTTGTTGGATCGTGTATGGTTCATAAAGGAGACATAAAAATAGTGGCACAAATGCTAAAAAACTTAGAAAAAGAATTAGGAAATGTAGAGTTTAAAGCACCTTTAGTAATTGCACCACCCACATATAACATAGTTGAAGAACTAAAAGCAGAAGGAGACTGGGAAATATTACAAAAGTATTCAGGCTTTGAATTTAATGACTTAAAACCTAAAACACTAGCTAGAGAAAAATATGAAAATATTCTCTACCTTGAAAGGCCAGGCTGTAATTTATGTATGGGAAATCAAGAGAAGGCTAATAGAGGTGACACCGTTATGGCAACATCTACAAGGTTATTTAAAGGAAGAGTAGTTGAAGATTCTGAAGAAAAAAAAGGTGAGTCCCTTCTTTCCTCTACTCCTGTAGTAGTGCTTTCAACAATTTTAGGTAGAATACCTAAACTAGAAGAATACAAGAAAGCTACTAATGGTATTAAGCTTACTAACTTTATACCTCACTCAGCTAAACCAATAATGTAAAGTAATTCTTCTATTACCAAGATTTTTTAAATAAGTTTTATCTTCGTTGAAATTTCCAAGAAATTTATTTTGTTTTCAACATATGGGATTGTTTGGAGGAGAGCTTTCTAACTAGAGATTTTAATTTTTTTATTGCTCTATTCTCTATTTGTCTTACTCGCTCTTTGCTGATCTTGAATAATTCACCTAATTTTTCTAAAGTTAGTGGGTCATCACTAAGATGTCTCAAAGCTATGATTTGGCTTTCTCTTAAACCTAACTCCCTCATTGCTTTTTTAAACCAAGATCTTTTCCTTGCAAGATCTAATCTATTTACTATGTCAAGCTCATCCAAACAACTTTCGTCTATAATGAAATTTCCAAATTCTTGATTATAGTCATCTGATACTTTAGCGTTTAAAGATTTATCTTCGTGTGTAAACCTGTTTTCCATGTTTTCAACATCAGCAACTTTAATATTAAGCTTTTTTGCAACTTTATTTCTAATTTCTTCTTCATTTTTAGAATAGTTACTTAATTCTAGTTTTAACCTTCTTAAACTAAAGAATAAAGCTTTTTGTGAAGCAGTAGTACCAGTTCTAACAATAGACCAATTTTTTAAAACATAATCCTGAATAGCAGACCTTATCCACCAAGCAGCATATGTAGAAAACCTTATATCTCTGTCAGGTTCAAATTTAGCCATAGCCTGCATTAAGCCTATGTGGCCTTCTTGTACCAAATCATTAACAGGCAATCCGTAGTTTTTAAACTTCATTGAAAAAGCTATAACTAGTTTAGAGTATGCCTTAATTATTTTATGCATAGCTTGCTTATCATTTTCAAAAACCCAAGCCTCCGCCAGTTTTTTTTCTTCATCTCTTGAAAGCATAGGTACTTTCATTGAATCATTCAAAAATTTTCTATCTAATTTGCTTAAATTTATATTTTTAGCAATACCCATTCTATTTGTACGCTAAAAGTATTTTTTTTAGATCAACAATATTTATAAAAATAAAATTTATTGCTATATGACTAGTTGTTGCATAAATGCAACAATTTAAATTTTTTTCTTCTTTCATTACAAATTTGTTGCAATAAGCAATGTAATTATTATTATTAAGTAGTCATGACTGTATTTTTGCAGTCATAAATTTTTAACGGGAGTTTATTTATGAAAAAAACTATAATTTTAAGCATTATGGCTTTAGTTTTCGCTTTATCAAGCGTTGTTAAAGCTGAAATGACTATATCTGGTTACACAGAATTTCTAGCAGGTTCTGCTGACCAAAGTAAGTACCAAGGAGTAGATAATCAAAGTGGTATTGACAGAGCTGGTTTAGATAATGGCTTTTTCAGTAGGGTTACTGCAAACTATGGGACTACTCTTGATAACGGAATTGACGTATCAGGAACAATGAATTTAACAACTAGAGATTGTCAAGGAGATAAGACAGGTAATTGTAATGTTGTTAACTTTAACTTTGTAAATTTTAGTGGTAATTTTGGTGTTGTTAGTGTTGGAGAAAGATTTGCTGCAGCACAATATGTATTATCAAGAATGACTGCTGAAGTGCCTACAGGTGAACCAGATGGTGGATTAACTGGATATTTCCATGCTTCAACTGGAACAGCTGCTGGTGCTGCTAACGAGCAAAACTATGCATCTAATTCTATGAAAGTTCTTTATGCAACAAATGTGTATAATGGTTTTCAAGCTGCTGTAAGTTATGATCCAAATACTGGTAATAGCGGAGGAGGTTCTGCTGCTGATTTAGACGGACAAGGAACAACAAGTAATGTATCTGGTGGAAAGTGGGCAAACTTTAACGATCTGTTATCAATAGGTGTAAAGTATAGCATGGAAATGGACGGCATAGGTTTAGATATTGCTTATGTAAATCAAACTGGTAATGCAGGTCAAGATGGTGGTAATAACTATAATGATTTAGATGAAACTGCATACTCTGCAAGAATTTCTTATGGTAATTTTGTAGCAGATTACAGAAAAAATGAAGCAGATAATTCTGGTTACATTAAAAATGGTACTGCAGGAAATGACGAAGGTACTTCTGTATGTGGTATGTACTCAATGGGCAACATTAGAGCTGCTGCTTGTGACATAAGCACAAGTTTTACAGATGCTAATAATTTGTCAAACTCATCTAGCACAAGAACTTACAATGCTGACTATAATTTAGGTGGTGGTGTAACTATTGGAGCAGTATATTTTACTAAAGAAGTTGTAGCAAACTCTGCTACTCAAGACGACGTTGAAGGTATAATGACCAAACTTTCTGTTGGCTTCTAAGTATATAAATACTTAAAATTTAAAGGAGAATCATTTATATTGATTCTCCTTTTTTTTTTATGCTATATATAAAAGATGCAACTCAATAGTCTTAAATTTTATCCTAAAGCTCTAATATTAATAACGATATCTTTATTTATTTTACAGTCTTGCTCATCTGTTACCACTAAAACAGAGAAACTAGACATAAATGACGTCATATATTCAAAAAAACAACAACATGAAAGAAGAATTGCTGAATCAGGCAAAAATACTTTTGTGCGAGATATGCTGTTTGGTAAAGATAGCAATACAAATAATGGTACTGTTTCAGGCCTATCTGTTAATCCATATCTATGGAAAGCTTCATTAGATATTATTTCATCTACCATGCCTCTCGCAAGCGTTGATAGTAATAGTGGCATCATTATATCTGATTGGTATAATATTAAAGGTAAAAAAAATGAAAGAGTTAAAATTTCTGTATTGGTTACCTCTAAGGAATTAAGAGCTGACGGTTTAAAGGTCTCTATTTTCAAACAAGTCCAGAAATCAAACTCTTGGAATAATATTGAAATTAATCCAAAAATAACTTTAAACCTAGAAAGAAAAATAATTAGAAAAGCCGCTATGCTTGAAAATACTAGCAATTAAATAATTAAGGAACACAATTGACTAGCCATAATATAGTATATGATCATAAAAAAATAGAATTATTTTGGCAAAATGAATGGAATAAAAGAAATTTATTTTCCATAAAAAATAAAGGTGAGCCATATTATGTCTTAGAAATGTTTCCTTATCCTTCAGGTAGAATTCATATGGGGCATGTAAGAGTTTATACATTAGGTGACGTACTTGCTAGATACAAAAGGGCTCAAGGCTTTGATGTCCTCCACCCAATGGGGTGGGATTCTTTTGGAATGCCTGCAGAGAATGCCGCTATTGAAAATAATATACACCCTAGAGAATGGACTAAAAAGAATATTCAGAATATGAAAACACAGCTAAAATCTATGGGCATTTCCTATGATTGGAATAGAGAAATAAGCACATGTGAGCCTGAATACATAAAAGAGCAACAAAAAATCTTCATCAAACTTTTTAGAGCTAATCTGATCTATAAAAAGGAAAGCTGGGCAAATTGGGATCCTGTAGAAGGATCAGTCTTAGCAAATGAACAAGTAATTGATGGAAAAGGATGGAGGTCAGGAGCCCCAGTTGAAAAAAAACTACTTAATCAATGGTTTCTTGCTATAACCAAGTTTGCTCACTCTCTTTTAGAAAACTTAACAGACTTAAATGAATGGCCAGAAAATGTAAAGGTAATGCAAAAAAATTGGATTGGTCAATCTACAGGAGCAAAACTAAGTTTAAAAATTAAGACTAATAGCATTGTCAAAGATATAGATAAAGTTGAAGTATTCACTACCAGGCCTGATACAATATTTGGCGCCTCATTTATTGCTATTGCCCCTGATCATATTTTATCTGAACAACTTGCTGAAAGATCTAAAGAAATAAATAGCTTTATAAAAGAATGGAAAAAGTCTTTTATAAACGAAGAAGAGCTAGATAAAGCACCTAAAAATGGCTTATTTACAAAACTTTATGTTTCACACCCTTTTATTGATAAGGATTTACCTATTTATATTGCTAACTTTGTTTTGTCTACCTATGGAACAGGTGCTGTAATAGGTGTTCCTGCTCATGATCAAAGAGATTTAGATTTCGCTAATAAGTATAATTTAAATATCATTCAAGTTATACAAAATATTAAAGAAAAGCAAAATACTATATTAAACAAAGCTTATACTGGTGATGGTATATTAATTAATTCTGAATTTCTTAATAACATGACTGTAAAAGAGGCAAAAATAGAAGTAATTAAAAGGTTTGAACAAAAAGGTATTGGGAAAAAAGATATAAAATATAGATTAAGGGACTGGTGTGCATCTAGACAAAGATACTGGGGATGTCCTATTCCTATTATTTATAGAGAAGATGGAAAAGTTTTGCCAGTTGATCAAAGCGAACTTCCCATAGAGTTACCCGATGATATTGATTTTTCAAAGGGTGGAAATCCATTAGAAAATCATCCTACATGGAAACATACAATCTGCAAAAAAACTGGACTAAAAGCAATTAGGGAAACTGATACACTTGATACATTTTTTGATTCATCATGGTACTATTTAAGGTTTTTAAATCCTCAATCAGACTCAGACCTTAGGTCTGAATTAATTGAAAAATGGTGCCCTGTTCATCAATATGTGGGAGGAATTGAGCATGCTGTACTACATTTGTTGTATTCTAGATTTATCATCAAAGCTTTGAATAGCGTTAATGAAATTAATATTAAAGAGCCATTCAAAGGATTGTTTTGTCAAGGTATGGTATGTCATAAAACCTATAAAGATGAAAGTGGTCAGTGGGTTTTTCCTGAAGATGTTAAAAAAAGCAAAGATCAATTAATACATAAGTTTTCAAACAAAAAAGTTATTGCTCTAAAATCTGAAAAAATGTCTAAATCCAAAAAAAATATAGTAGACCCCGTTTCTATTATAGAAAATTATGGAGCTGATACTGCTAGAATTTTTATGCTCTCTGATAGTCCGCCTGAAAGGAATCTAGATTGGAGTAATAGTGGTATAGAAGGTTCTAGAAAATTTATAGTAAAAGTTTGGAGCTTTTTTAATAAACTAAAATTCAATGAAAAGAACATAAATAAAACAGTATATTCTGATAATGATTATCCTTCAGATTTAATAAAGCAACTGCACTTTTGCATTGAAAAAGTAACGAAAAGTTTAGATAACTTTCAATATAATGTTGCTGTTGCATCATTAAGGGAATTTGCTAATTATTTTTTTTCTCTTGCACCTCAAGATAACTCTAGCGAATTACATGAGGCATTGTCTAAGTGGGTTATCATGATAAGTCCGTTAGCTCCACATTTAGCTGAAGAGCTTTGGCAAATACTAGGATATAAAAGTTTAGTTGCAGAACAAAAATGGCCAGAATATGAAAAAAAGTTTTTAACAGAAGAAAATATAAATTTAATTATACAAATTAATGGAAAGAAAAAGTTAGCAATGAGTATGAAAAAAGGCTTAACAAAAGAGCAAATTGAAAAAACTGTTTTAAACAATGATATTATTAAAAAAATCATAGAAAATAATAGTTATAAAAAAATTATTATAGTCCCTGATAGAGTCGTAAACTTAGTTGTTTAATAGTGCTTAACATAATAAAAAAAATCACAATAATTTTTCTTTTCTTTTTCTTATATAATTGTTCAAATTTTAAACCTTTGTATAAGAATGACTTGAATAGCCTATACAAGCTACAAGAAGTTTCCATAGTTACAGATAAAAAAAAAATATCAAAAAATATTAAAAAAAGTTTAATAGAATTATTTCCTACTAATAAAAAAACTAAATATATATTAAAAATTGAGGGGTTATCGGAAACTATTGGAACTGTATCTGACTCGACTAGAAAAATTTCAAGATATAAAAACCAAGTATCAGCAAATATTAAAATCTACTATAGACAAAAAGAATATGATAAATTAATTTATGAGTTTAATGAAAAAAGAGATACTTCTTATAGCTTAATTTTAAATAATATAAGATCTACAATAGCAAGTAAAAAGAATGCTGAAGTAACTAGCACAAGGCTTTTGTCTGAAGAGATATATAAAAGAGTATTAATTTTTCTTTCTAATAATTAGATTTAAAAATGTTAATAAATGAATTGGAATATAGTAAATTTTTAGAAAATATTACATCATCTAAATTTATACTAATACATGGCCAAGACAGAGGTAAAGTAAATGAGAAGTCTCTTGAAATTATAAAGCGTCTAAATTCCTTATATCAAAATTCTGTAGAAATCATAAACTTTGATCCAAATGAGTTTTATAATTCAGAGAATTACTTCTATGATCTGGTTTATCAAAAATCTTTTTTTAGTCAACTTACCTTAATAAGAATAAACTTAGATTTATTCAAAACAGAAAAAGATATATTGCCTCCCTTAGAAAACTTAGATACCAATAGAGCTAACTATATCATTATTGAATCTAAATACTTATCTAAAAAATCTTTAATGACAAGTATATTTAAAAAAAATAATTACTATGCTTTAATTCCTTGTTATCAAGATGCTAATGTAAAACAATCTATTATTAAATACCTAAAAATTTATTCATTAAATATAGATAATTACAGCTTACAATATTTAATTGAGAAACTTGGAAATGATACTTTAATAACAAAAAATGAAATAAAAAAGTTAGCACTTTACTCTAATGGAGAGAAAATTAACCATACCAACATTTTAGAGGCAATAGGGGATAATTCACTTATTACATTAAATGAGCTTACCGACTCCATTGGTATAGAAAAAAAGTCAAAAATTAATTATTTATATGAAAAAACTTTAAATTTAGGCCTAAACTATATTGTTTTCTTAAGAAGCATAAGTCGTCATTTAAGAATAATATTAGAAGCTAAATCAAATAACCTTAAAAGTGCAAAGGATATCAAACCTTTAATTCATTTTTCTAGACATTTAAAAATCAATCAACAAATAAAAAGCATCAGCATACAGCAATTAAAAATATATCTAGTGCAGCTATATGAACTGGAATTATCTTGTAAATCTAATTACGATATTCACCAACTATTAATTAAAAAGTTTATTATTGGCATGTCTAGTTATTAAATAAGTCTATAATAGTATCTAATTGTTCTAAATTTTTATACCTAACTAAAAGATATCCCTTTCCATCTTTATCTTTAATCTCTACTTTGTAACCTAACTTAAGTGATAAATACTTTTCGTAATCAACAATATTTGCATCTTTTAAGTTTAGATTCTTTTTAATAAGATCTCTTTTTATATCTTTATTGCTTGCTTCTCTTAAAACATCCTCTAATTGCCTTACACTCATATTATCTTTAACTACTTTATGTGCTAAAGCTAATTGATTTGGAGCATTTAATAAAGCTCTAGCATGTCCAAAAGAAATTTTTTTTTCATTAAGGAGCTTTTTTACACCTTCGTGTAGACTTAAAACTCTTAATAGATTTGTAATATAACTCCTTGATTTTCCAGTACTTTTAGCTATATCCTCATGCTTCATTTTATAGTTTTTTGTAAGTTTGTCATAAGCTATAGCTTCTTCTAATACTGAAAGATCTTCTCTTTGTACATTTTCAATTATGGCAGCTAAGGCATCTGATTTTTCACTTGTATTTTTTATGACTATCGCATTTATTGTTTTCATTTTTAGGCTTTTGCATGCTCTCCACCTTCTTTCTCCAGCTATAATTATAAACTTTTTATTATTTGTACTATTTTGATCTTTTTTAACTAAGATAGGCATTAGTAGGCCCTGCTCTTTTATAGAATTAGCTAGCTCCTTAATAGAATTGTCATCAAAAAAACTTCTAGGTTGATGTACATTAGGTTTTATATCACTAATATTTAGCGCAAAGTTTTCCTCATTTTTATTACCTTTATCCTTAGAGATTTGACTGTTTTCTGTCCCTAATAATATATCCAAACCTGTCTTTAATCTCTTTTTTTTGACATTATCAACCATTAAACTGCCTCGACTCTTTTTATAAACTCTTTTGCTAGTTGAATGTACGCTTCAGACCCCATACATTTTCTATCATATAAAATTGCTGGCAATCCATGACTTGGTGCCTCTGATAACCTTACATTTCTTGGAATAATAGTTTTAAATACCTTATTTCCTAAGTGTTCCCTTGCATCATTAATAACATCCTCAGATAATCTATTTCTGCTATCATACATTGTTAAAACTATCCCTTCTAATTGTAAGTTTGGGTTTAGATTGCTTTTCACTGCCTCAACAGTCTTTAACAATTGAGCTAAGCCTTCTAGTGCATAAAATTCACACTGCAAAGGGACCAGCAATAATTCTGATGCAACTAAAGAATTGATAGTAAGTATACCAAGAGAGGGAGGACAATCAATAATAATATAATCATATGTGTTTCTTATCTTATTGATTTTATTATATAACTTTTTATTTCTATTTTTATCATCGCTTAACTCAAACTCTATTCCTGACAAGTTTATGCCGGAAGGAACTATATCTAAATAAGGAATCTTAGTTTTTGTAGAAGCTTTTTCAATAGATATTTGTTCTACCATTATCAAGTCATAAACATTAATTTTTCTGTTTTCACTCTTAATACCTAGTCCGGTTGACAAATTACCCTGTGGGTCTAAATCTATTAATAGAACTTTTTTATCAATTGCCGCAAGCGCTGTGCTTAAATTTACTGCAGTAGTGGTTTTTCCTACTCCCCCTTTTTGATTTACTACTGATATAATCTTAGTTTTATTCATTTTTTATCTTTAATATTATCTATTTTAAGAATCTTAGCATCAGAGTCAGTAACACTATCGTAACACTTATAATTAAAACAAAATAAGCTTTTAGCTTCAATAATTTCTTTCATATACGCCCTTCCTTTATGCAAAACCAAGGTTGTATTGTGGCATAAACAATGCCTTACTTTTAAAATAAGGTTTTTTAAAGGAGAAAATGCTCTAGAAATAATAGTTCTAATATTTAGTGCCCTTAAATTTTCAATTCTATCATTATATATTTTAACTTTTAATTTGCACTCTTTAGCTACAGCATTTAAAAAAATATTTTTCTTTGTACTTTTTTCACACAATAATAAGTCTTTTCTACCCATGGCCGCTAAAATCATCCCTGGAAACCCTGCCCCTGTTCCAACATCAACAGTAATATAATTTTTATCTTCTTTAGGCAAAATTTTTTCTATTTGAGCAGAGTCTAGAATATGCCTTGTCCAAATAGCAGGCATAGTACTTTTACCAATTAAATTCATGTTTTTTTGATAATCTTCAAGCATCCTTACAAATTTTTTTAACTTAATAATAGTATCTTCGTCTGGGTTAATTTGGTTTTTAAACAAATAAAAATCTTTTTTCTTAACTTCAAACAACTTTTTTTACTTTCTTTTTTGTGTATAACAGAACAGATGAAAGCGCTGCTGCCGTAACTCCTGGAACTCTTGCTGCTGAAGCTAAATCACTAGGCCTTGCAAGCTCTAATGCCTGACAGGACTCGCTTGATAATCCTCCTATTTCTTTATAGTTTATATTTTTAGGAATTTTAACGCGTTGATCTTGCTTGTAGGAAAAAATGCTAGCTTTCTGTTTGATTAAATGGGCTTCATATTTTGATTGTATTTCTAATTGCTTGAAAACACGTTTATCATAATTGTTAAAAAACATATACTTGTTAACTAACTTATTTTTATCAATACTTTCAAATCCTAATAACTCATACAATGTTCTTCTTTTTCCATCAGCACTTAAATTCAAATTTAATTTCTTAGCTTCATTTGGAGTAATATTTACCTTTTTACATTCATTTTTTAAATTATTTATATCTTGCTTATATTTCAAAAATTTTTCTTTTCTGTCTTTTGGTAAAATATTAAATTTTTCAGCTTTATCAGATAGCCTTAAATCTGCATTATCTGCCCTCAAATAAAGCCTGTATTCTGCTCTTGAAGTAAACATTCTATAAGGCTCAGGAGCTCCTCTTGTTATTAAATCATCAATCATAACACCTATGTAAGATTCTGTTCTATCTAGCTCACACTCCTTTTTATAACTATCTAATTTCAATGCAGCATTTATTCCTGCAATTAGTCCTTGCCCTGCAGCTTCTTCGTACCCAGTTGTACCATTAATTTGTCCCGCAAAAAACAAGTTATCAATATTTTTAAGTTCCAGTGTCTTTTTCAAAGCTCTTGGATCTATATGATCATATTCAATTGCATATCCTGCTTGAGCTATCTTAACATTTTCCAAACCCTTGATAGATTTTAAAAATAGCTCTTGTATTTCTATAGGCAAAGAAGTTGAAACTCCGTTAGGATAAATAATGTCAGAATTTAGACCTTCTGGCTCTAACATTATTCTATGCTTGTCTCTGTCAAAAAATCTTTTAATTTTGTCTTCAATTGAAGGGCAATAGCGTGGCCCCCTCGAAGCAATAGCTCCATTATATAAAGGACTTTTACTAAGAGAATTTTTAATAATTTTATGGGTTTCCTCATTCGTCCACGCCATATGACAAGGTAACTGTTTATTATAAACTTTACTACTGTCTACAGAAAAAAACTCTGGAACTATATCACCCTCATCTCTTTCTAAAAAATCAAAACTAATAGAGTTTTTTTTTAATCTTGGCGGCGTTCCTGTCTTCAATCTTGCCATAGGCAACTTTAAAGACTTCAAGAACGCCCCTAGACCTACAGAAGAATTTTCATTGATACGACCCGCTGAAATTTTTTTATCTCCTATATGAATAATACCATTTAAAAATGTTCCCGTAGTAAGAACAACAGCTCTTGAGGCTATGAAAGTACCATTGTTTAGCAATACACCCTTGCAAGAGCCTCTATCTATTTTTATGCTTTCTACTAAACCATCCAGCGTTTTAATATTTTTATGTCTTGCTATCTCTTTGTTAACTGCCTTTTTATATAAATCTCTATCAGCCTGACATCTTGGCCCTCTAACCGCAGGCCCTTTGCTGGCATTTAAAACCTTAAATTGAATGCTTGCCTGATCCGCGCATCTTGCCATTATGCCACCCATCGCATCAATTTCTCTTACTATATGCCCTTTCCCTATTCCTCCTATTGCGGGGTTGCATGACATTTCTCCTATATTGTTTTTATCCATAGTAATTAATAGCACCTGTGCACCCGTTCTGGCAGCTGCACTTGCTGCCTCCACGCCTGCATGCCCACCACCTATAACTATTACATCAGCAAGTTTTGTCATATTCATAACTATTTTAATATATAGATGCCATCAAAATAGTCTACCAAAACTTATTAGTGTTTCACGTGAAACTTTATTTGCCTATACAAAAATTAGAAAAAATATTACCTAACACTTCCTCTACATCGATGGTTCCTATTATTCTTTCTAGGCTTCTGTTGGCTTGTCTTAAGTGCTCGCTTATAATTTCCTCAGACTTTTCCTCTAATGCTTTTGTAATATTGAGCTCTGCCTCTTCTAGTTCTTTTGCTTGCCTTAGATTCAAAATTATGTTTTTTGGGTCATTGAGGCTTTTAGTTTTTTTAATTACTTCTTTATGAATTCTTTGTAAGATTTCTTCAAGCCCTTCTCCTGTTTTTGCGCTAACTAGTATAGCCTTACCTTTTAAGTTTTTTTTAGTTTTTTTACTTCTATCTATTTTATTCAAAACAAGCCATTCTTTTTTGCTGTGGGTTTTTGGAAGGAAGTTATCGTCTTCTGTAATGTTTAAAATAATATCTGCTTCTTTCAATAGTTTTCTTGTTCTTCTAATTCCTTCTCTTTCAATATTGTCTTCTGTTTTTGCAATTCCTGCTGTGTCATAAAAGTTTATAGCGTGCCCTTTAAAGTTTATTTGTCCTTCAATGATATCTCTGGTGGTGCCTGGGGTATTGCTAACTATGGCTTTTTGTTTTTTTAAAATGCTATTAAATATGCTTGATTTTCCTGCATTGGGCTTTCCCTTAAATACTACCTTTATCCCTTTATTAACTAGTTCATAATAATCTTTATTTTTTATCGCTCCCTTAACTTGTTCTCTTAATATTAAAAGCTCATGGGTTATATTTACACTTTCTGGTGTATCACTTTCATCTGAAAAGTCTATATTTGCTTCTATTAGTGACATACACCTTAAAATTTCTTTTCTCCACTTCATTATTGGAATAGATAAACCTCTATTAAATTGACTTGTTGCTAGCTCTCTTTGTTTCTCAGTAAGGGCATTTATTAAATCATTAACAGCCTCTGCTTTTACCAAATCTGTTTTTCCATTAATTATTGCTCTTTTAGAAAATTCTCCTTGTTCAGCATATCGCACATTAGGAAATGACATTAAAGCAGCAAAAAAGGCTTGGAAAACGGCGTCTCCTCCGTGCGAATAAATTTCTATACAATCCTCCCCTGTATAAGAACGAGGTGCCGGCATCCAAACTACTAAACATCTATCTATTAATTTTTTATTATTTTCTGGAAAATAAAAGTTTCTTAAAGTTAAAATTCGCTCTGCAGGCGTATTTTTTAATGTTAGTTTTTTTAAAATTCTCTCGCTGTCTTCGCCTGATACTCTGATTACAGAAAGTGCTGCAGTTTGATTGCCTGTTGCGAGTGCAAATATTGTTTGTTGCATTTAGTTTTCTATTAAATTTTTCTTAAACGTTTTTCTTTTAATTAACAGCTCGTCTATAAACAAATCAACATCTTCTTTACTTGATATTTTATACCAGTTACCCTCAGGGTATGAAACCACTATTGGCCCTAGTTTACATCTATTCAAACACCCAGATGAATTCACTCTAACTTTTTTAATTGCTAGTTCCTTAACTCTCTTCTTCATATAATTTCTGAGCTCTTGGCTTTTATGCTTTCCACATGAAATTTTTTCTTTGTCTTTTCTTAAATTAGTGCAAAAAAATATATGCTTTTCATAAAATAATTTCATATTTACTATCACAGATAAGTTGTTATCATACTAATATACTAATCTAGATTTTAAAAGCAGTTTAATAAAATGATAAAAGAAGTAGTAATAAAAGCAAATGGTGGCCCTGAAAGTATTTTATGGAAAGACAGTGAGCTTGAAAAATTAAAACCAGGGCAGGTAACTATAGAGCATACATTTGTTGGCCTTAATTTTATAGATACTTATCATCGGTCTGGGCTATACCCTCTTCCTCTACCTACTAAGTTAGGAATGGAGGGCGCCGGAATTGTAGTAGATAAATCCTCAGACGTAAACGAGTACGAAATTGGTGATAGAGTTGCATACGTTATGGCTTTGGGCAGCTATTCCACAAAAAGAAATATTGAAGCTAATAAGTTAGTTAAAATCCCTAAAGGCATTTCAGATCAGCAGGCCGCAGCAGTATTATTGAAAGGAATGACTGTAGAATATTTAGTAGAGAGGCTTTTTAAAGTGAATAATACTCACACAGTTCTTTTTCATGCTATAGCTGGAGGGGTTGGTCTATTAGCCTGTCAGTGGATTAAGCATCTAGGCGCAAAAATAATAGGCACGGCAGGAACTGAAGAAAAAGCTATCCTAGCTAAACAAAATGGATGTGATGAAGTTATCTTATATAAAAGTGAAAACTTTGTTGAAAAAGTAAAATATTTAACAAATGACGTAGGAGTAGATGTAGTTTATGATGGAGTAGGGAAAGATACAGCAATATTAGGCTTGGATTGTCTAAAGCCTCTTGGTACTATGGTTGTTTTTGGAAATTCATCTGGAAATTGTCCGCCCATAGATCCAGGCCTTTTGGCTTCAAAAGGAAGTTTGTTTTTTACTAGGCCAACTCTTATGACCTATGGAACTAAAAAAAATGATCTTTTACATAGTTCAAGCAGAGTTTTTGAAATGCTTTCAACCAATAAAATTAAATTAGAAATTAATACCTCTTACAACCTTTCAGAGGTTTCTAAAGCACATACAGATTTAGAATTAAGAAGAACCTTTGGTTCAATTGTAATGAAAAATGATTATTGATTCATTGCTGAAAAGAAGTCTTCATTATTTTTAGAAGACTTAAGCTTTTCTAATAAAAACTCCATCGCGTCTGTAGTTCCCATAGGAGATAGAATTTTTCTTAAAACCCACATTTTTGATAATATCCCTTTATCAACTAAAAGTTCTTCTTTTCTTGTTCCAGACTTAGCTATATCAATAGCTGGGAAAGTTCTTTTATCAGCTAGTTTCCTATCTAAAACAATCTCTGCATTTCCAGTCCCTTTAAACTCTTCAAAAATCACTTCATCCATTCTAGACCCTGTTTCTATAAGCGCTGTGGCTATAATAGTTAAACTTCCTCCTTCTTCGATATTTCTTGCGGCCCCAAAAAATCTTTTTGGTCTTTGCAATGCATTAGCATCTACACCTCCTGTTAATACTTTGCCTGATGAAGGAACAACAGTATTATATGCTCTTGCTAGTCTAGTTATTGAGTCTAGTAATATTACTACATCTCTGCCACTC
>MDTD01033295.1_pt1 | contig 17571 bp, 17 predicted proteins | sample 811221 | NCBI WGS metagenome assembly MDTD01 (sample SAMN05326646, study PRJNA326480) | marine metagenome | isolation source: seawater | place: Pacific Ocean: South West | collected 2011 | reverse complement strand
CAGATCCGCCTTCTTCAGTACTGACAAGCTGACACGTTCCACGGGCTTTTGGACCAGCTTTCGACATGAATCACCAATAATGCCAGCTACAACCTTTACTTTCGGTAAGCCAATGTCAGCATCTGTCCAGCCGTCGGCCAAAGCAAGATTATGCGCCTCGACACAATCTGGATCTACCAGCGTGAGTAACGCTCCAGCCCTGGCAAGATGTGAAGCCAGATGACTGCCGGTCGCTCCAACTCCGACCAGAATGATTTCTGGCCGACAGCCCGGCTTCAGCACCACAACGTGCCTTCGGTGATACTGAGGAAGAAGGAAGGTCCACAGGTAACGACGATTACGTTTTGCCCTTCCTTAAGAGTCACATGGATACGGCTCTGACCCGCATGAAAAGCTCGGATCTGTCGATTCCTGTAGATCCGTTTACCATTAAGATAGATTCCCTGGGTAAGGCCCCCCACATTGACGTAGGCTTCCCGCTCCTGCTTACAGCTGAACTGGGTACAACAGATAAACTGATCAGATCGTCCCATAGCCTTTTTCAGATTGATGGCGTAACCTTGACGTCGCGCTACTTCGCTGTAAAAATCCTGTTCCTTATCTGGCAATGGCAGAGTGACCTTGTTCCAGGTCGCGCTGTTACAAATTTCCGTGACCTCAGCGATAGTCATATTTACCGTTTCCTCAATTCCGGGCATGCGCTTTATCCACCATTCAGGAATAACACCTGGAAGCATCGGGGGTTCAAACGCCTCGGGAGCAGGGACATCCGGATAGCCCAAAGCAGCCAGAATTGCCTGACAGATCAGGCGATTCCCTTCCTCATTCGGATGAATTCTGTCTGTTGCGAGGAGATTTTCTGAGCAGTTATCCATTAAACGGTACACTTCTGCAACCGGAAAATCGTATTGTCGTGCCACATTGCGCAGCACGCGATTGTATTCTTCCTGGCAGTCACGCATGGCAGGAGTAGCAGAAGAAAGCTTTGGCATGGTCATAACCAGACCATCAACGTCCCGCTCCCTCAACGCTACATGCATGGCACAAACATTGTCCTCAAAAACATCCAGAGGAATTTCATTCCTGAGATCGTTGATTCCGATGCCAAGTACGACAAGATCAGGCTCAAAATCATTGATGATTCCGGGCAGTCGCACAAGCATGTCTTCACTGGAATCTGCCGTTGCGCCACAGTTTATGCAGATGGGAATGGGTTTGCCAGCAAGTTTCATGGCATGACGCACCATGGCCGGAAAATGCGAGCCATCGGTTATGGTGTCACCAAGAAAAACAAGACGTCGTGCCATTTCTAATCCTTATCCATCATCGTTTTGGATACCTTACCCTATATTACTCCCGACCACCAAGCACTAAGTCAGAGGATATTGCGTGACATTGCCGATTTTCCCCCGGCCATCACGGCATTCGAGAAAGATACTACCACCAGATAGTCCCGGAACCAGGGCTGACAGTGAGACCTGATCATCCAGAAAGATCTCCATACCATCATTGGCCACCAGTAATTTAAAGCGAATGATTTTGCCGTTGGGAATTGGCCAGTTGCGATGGTAGTCCAGGCCAGCAGATGAGCGAACCGTAATCTCTTCCAGGCGCGCAGAAAGGCTGACCTGAACCCCTTTCTGCATCTGTGGGTCCGCACCAACCAAAATGAGTAATTCTTCAATTCCTTTTTCGAGCAACAACTCCCCTTCCATCAGGAAAGAGCCGGTAGACTCCGGTAAAGCCAGACGCCCGAGTTCATCGTCCTGGCAGTGAAAAATTTCCGGGGTCTGGCGCTTCCAGAGACCAAGCAAAGGTTTTGCGGTGGAAAGTGGATTGAATCCTTTGCCTTTCCGACAGGCATCAAAAACCGGCTGAGCAAGAGTCTCAGTGATGGAACCATCCAGCTGCACCTTCCACTCGCGGGGTGTAGCCAGGCGAGAAACTCCAGCTTGAGTCAGAATGGGGAAAGAGTGCAGCTTATCTTTTACCTTAATGGCGCATGGTGTACCGACAATGTCTCCTCCATAAAGCTGCGAGCTGGGAAGTCTTCTGAAAGGTCCTTTGCACTGATTCCCCGCACGATAAGTAAGCGTTTCGGGACGTTCTCCCTCAAAATAGTCTTTGTGAAACAACAAGTGCCAGCGCTTGAAACTGCTCTGGATGAGCGAGGTACCACGATATCCTGATGCAAGATTCGGTCCATAGATCGGCTCTTCCAGCTGCCAATGACGCAAATCTCTACTGACGGCAGTTCCCACACATCCAGAACGTCCTTTTGGGCCAGTACCACTTCTGGCACCAAATATCATGCGATACATAGCTGCCTGAACATCGTAAAAAACAAAGGGATCAGATAATTTCCCCCTGTAAGGATGCCCGGTAGCACTGATGACCGGTTGATCCTGATCTTCCTGCCAGACAATCAGATCTTCACTGTAAAATGAAAGGATCTCTCCCTGTCGGGAAACAAAAAGCCACCATAAGCCCTCGTGCTGAGCGACAGCACAACAAGTACCCCTATCTTCATCGACCAGTGCAGGCAAAGGAGCTGGTGCATGTTCTTCCCAGTCAAGCAAATCCCTGCTGCTCCATCGCATCAGGGAAGACTGGTTAAGCCAGAATAGCCAATATGTCCCCTCCTGGAACAGTGGGAATACATGTCCCCCCTCTAAGGGGGCGGATAGTTTGGGGAATAGCATACATTTCCAATCAATGCAAAAGATAACACAATGCAGTAAGTCATTGATCTGTCCTAAAGGTAAGGCGTGCCACCATCATGTCAAGAAGCCCAATTGACTGGACTGAGCAGAGTGGCCAGTCCTGCAGCTCTTGTCATTTCCGTCCACGTTAATAGCTTGCCACTTTCAACCAAAAGATCAGCTCTATGCATTGCAGGAATTTCAGGCATATTGTAAGGTTAGCCCGTTCGCTGTGACAGATAACCCGATCCCGCCGATTACGGTGATGATCGATACCCGGAGAGACGACGTCCAAACTATGGAAAAAACATTCATCCTCGACACGAGTGTGCTCCTGTACAATCCACATGCGATCTACAGCTTTGATGACAACCTCGTGATTATACCTATCGAAGTAATTGAGGAACTGGACTCGTTCAAGAAAGATATGTCAGACCTTGGGCGTAATGCGCGCTCTGTCATCAAAATGCTTGACCAACTCCGCAGTGAAGGGCAGCTGGGAGAAGGCATCAAACTGGAAAACGGTGGTTTGCTTCGCGTGCATGCTGCCAAATGTGAAGACGTGGTCAGTCGATATGGCGTATACATTGGCGACAAGTTCGAGCGCAAGCTGCTCAACCTTGCCGTGCATCTCAATGAGCTGTTTCCTGACCAGCCAAGTATCATCATCACTAAGAACATGAACCTCCGCCTCAAAGCAGATGCTCTAGGCATCTACACGGAGGACTATGAAGATGATCGCAAACAGAATACAGACTATTATACCGGCACTCATTCCATCGTAGTGCCGAGTGGGACGGTTGAGCAGTTTATCGCCGATGAAAAACTTGAGCTGCCGGATAACATTTATTGCCCCAACGAATATGTGCGACTGATCGAAGAAGGTGGCGATGAATCAGATGAAGATGAAAACGTATCTGGAGTTGGCAAGATTGCCCGTGATGGTCGGACCCTTATCCCGTTGAAATACAAACAGGACAGCGTCCTTGGCATTACGCCACTCAATCTTGAGCAGGCTTTTGCACTGGATGCCCTGCTCAATGACGACATCAAACTTGTCACGCTTCAGGGCAAAGCCGGAACCGGTAAATCCCTGCTGGCTGTTGCAGCAGGCCTTCATAAGGTACTGGTGGAAGATGCATACAACCGCGTTCTGGTTTCACGCCCAACCGTCCCCATGGGACGCGATATCGGTTTTCTCCCAGGTGAAGTCGAAGAAAAAATGCGTCCCTGGATGCAGCCGATTTATGATGCGGTTGAATTCATCCGTGAGCTGGATAGACGCAGTCGTCAGCGCGCGCTGCCACCGGATATTCTGGATTCAGACGAAATTGGCATTGAGCCACTCACCTATATCCGCGGACGCTCCATTCCCCACCAGTATATGATTATCGATGAGGCACAAAACTTGACGCCTCTCGAAGTCAAGACGATAATAACCCGAGTGGGCCGCCACACCAAGCTGATCATGACCGGTGACCCGGAACAGATCGATAACCCTTATATCGATTCCATGTCCAACGGGTTTACCTCCCTGATCAGCAAATTTCGCCATACTCATCTTGCTGCTCACATCTGCCTGACCAAGGGTGAGCGAAGTGAGTTGGCAGAAGTCGCGGCCAATCTGCTGTAGCCTTCCCATAATCGTTAAGCCCCTGAATTTGTCATGATCAAGCCAGTTGCGCGCTTCGTAAAAGTGCGACGAAAACGAGCCATAATTTCGCTGGTCTTCCTTGGCCTGCTCCTGCTCATATTCCTGGGGGGAGGTGGATACCATGGTCTGTTCAGTCCGGTTGATGTAACAAGTGATGCTACCGGCAGCTATACCGTAATCGGCATGGAACGAACGGGCACCTATCGTAAAAACCACGCCTTCCGCGAAACCAATATTCTTCACGGTATCCATGCGCTGGGATTAGGTGAAACCGTCGGTCTTCCGGTAAGTATTACCTATGATCGATACGATAAGGTCAAAAATGACCAAAAGCGCAGCTTCGTAGGTTATCTGCTGGCAGCAGAGGCAGAGATCGAACTACCGGAGCGCTCGGCTTTATCCATTCAAGCCTTCAACATCACAGGTGGCTTGCAGGTGAAAACCAGTGCACATCGGGCAATAGGTGGCTTCAATGCTTCGCGTCGCCTTAAGAAAGAGCTGAATCGACAGGACGAAGATTTATCAGTCGCGGTTCTGGAGATTTACAATCCAGCCGGCGAAGTCACCTTCATCGCACCCGTTACGGAATAAAGCCTGTATCTCAGCGACGCCAGAAACTCGGCAGGAAGAGGACGAGCACCGTAAAGACCTCCAATCGACCGATCAACATGGCAAATGAAAGAAGGATCTTGGTGATCGGCGCAAACCAGGCAAAATTCTGAGTCGGCCCAACCTTGGCCAGGCCGGGCCCAATGTTGCATAGAGTAGCAGCCACACTGGTTGCTGCAGTCTCTACGCCTCGCCTTTCAATCGCATGCACATCAGCTTCATGCGGTTCATGTGATTTGATGAGATCAGGCTCCACCACACAGACCATCAGGGTCAGGACGATAAAAATCGCCACATAGATGAAAAGGAAGCCAAGTACCCGGCTCATGATCATCTCACTGACTCGATTGTTATCGAGACGAACATTCGTCACGGAACGTGGGTAAAGATTGCGTTGCAACTGAACCAGGCCATGTTTGATCAGCAGCAGGACACGTGAGACCTTCATGCCGCCACCTGTTGATCCTCCACACCCACCTACAAACATCAGGCAGACCAGCAACACTTTTGCGTAAATAGGCCAAAGGTCGAAATCTTCCGTACAGAAACCAGTCGTGGTCATGATCGCCACCACACTGAATGCCGAGTGACGGAGAGTTGTCAGAATGCTGTCGTAGTGCGAGATCATCGTCAGGCCAATACTGATGGTGATTACAGAGAATAGCACCACGAAAAAATAAAAACGGAATTCTTCATCCTTCCAGAATGCCAATGGTTTTCCTGTAAGTGCCCGTAGATGCAGCACAAAATTCGTCCCGGCCAGAAACATGAAGACGATGATGACCCATTCGATGTAAGCCGAATTGAATGCCGCGACACTGCTGTTTCGGGTTGAAAAACCACCGGTCGCCAGGGTACCGGCTGTGTGGCACCACGCTTCATAGAGTGACATCCCATCCCCACCAATCGGCAACATGAGCAGCCCGGTTTCAACAACTGTCAGCAGCACATAGACACCCCAGAGCATCTTGGCGGTGCTGGCGATACGAGGGGTCAATTGATCAGAAGTCGGTCCTGGCGCTTCTGCTTTGTAGAGCTGCATCCCTCCAATTCCTAATATTGGCATGATGGCCAGCGACAGCACCACGATTCCCATTCCTCCCAGCCAGTGGGTCATGCTGCGCCAGAACAGTATACCTTTGGACTCACCCTCGATATCGGTAAGGATGCTGGCTCCAGTGGTGGTAAAGCCACTCATGGTTTCAAAAAAAGCATCATACCAGGCCAGATCACTGACCCAGTAAAATGGGATTGCCCCGAAAATGGAGGCCGACAACCAGCTGAAGGTCACGATCGCAAAGCCTTCCCGGTAGCGTATCTGAGTCGTTTTTTTGACCAGCAGAATGCCAAGTGTCCCGACGATCAGAGGGATCAGTGATGACTCCAGCAATTTCATCTGGACATGTTTGGGGTCTCCCATCAGATAAGAGACAGGAGCCGCAGTCAACATCATGATCCCCACCACCATGACAATGGCCGATACTGCTCTGGTCACGACTCGCAAATTCATCGAAAGATCCGTCCTGAGGAGAAGAGTTTCTCCGCATCAGTAACGCTTTCGCTACGGGCAATAACCACGACTCGATCACCCACCTTCAGCATCTCATTACCAACTGCCGGTACCAGCGCGTTGTCTCGCAAAATCAACGCCAGGACCACATCAGTCGGACACTTGATATCTTTGATCATTTTACTGGCAACCGATGATTTTGCCGTGACGGTCAGTTCCAGTACCTCCGCTGGTGCGCGCTTGAGGATGCAGACAGTCTGCCGGTTTTCAGGGCTGATCTGTTGAATCAGCAGATTGATACTCTCCACCAATGGGCTGAAACCGCAATCGATCATATTCATGCTGGAAATGATGCGCATATAATCGGGGTGATTCGTCACCGTAATCACCTTATCCGCCCCTTCCCGCTTGGCCATGATACAGCTCAGCACATTGCTTTCATTGTCTTCATGGCAGGAAATATAGGCATCACATATATCGATATCCGATTCTTCCAGAACGCTGCGGTCGGTCGATTCACCAGTCATGATCATGACTTGAGAGCCCAGGGTATCGGCAGCCCTTTCCGCCCGGTCACGGTCCGGTTCAATCAAAATGACCCGCATATCGAAAGTGGCCAGCATGGAGGCCAGCGTCCGACCGATACGACTTGCCCCACCAATGACTACCTTGCTGGCAGGCTCCTGCTTCGGGCAGGCCCAGGAAATCAGATCATCAATCCGATTCTGAGCACCAGCGACGTACACTTCATCATGCGCCAGCAACACCGTTGATCCCCGTGGCACAATAAACTGCCCGAAACGCACCACCCCGCAGATACGCAGTTGCTGAAAAAGCTCCGGTTGTGGCATATCTGCCAACCGGTTCCCGAGCATCGGAGATCCTGGCAACAACTGGATATTGACCATCTGAGCATCCGGGTGAGAAAATTTCACCGTTTCTTTGACAGCAGGACGCATCAGCGCCTCAAAAATACTGGTCGCACACTCATATTCGGGGATAATTGCTTTGTCGATACCAAAGGTTGCTTCTGTCAGATCATTGGCCACATCGAAGTATTCACTGCTCTTCAGACGGGCAATTTTCTGCGCAACGCCAAATTTCTTAGCAATACTGCAAGCAAGAATATTTGCTTCGCTGTTATTGGTTACCGCCAGCAGCAGATCCGCTTTGTTAATTCCGGCTTTGACCAGAGTTCGTGAAGTCGCACCGTTGCCGGAAACCGTCATGATATCATAACTATCCCGCAACTGCTCCAGCAAAGCGTCGTCCGTGTCGATGACAACCACATCGTTCTTGCTCTCAGATAGGACACGCGCCAACTGTCGGCCAACTTCCCCCGCTCCTACGATAATTGCCCGCATGGTGATTCTCCGAATTTTGCCCGATCAGTGACCGATTACCACTTCTTTCGAACCGGCACTCCGGCAGCTTCAAGTTCTGCCTTAATTTCTGCGATGGTGTAATCACCCATATGGGTCATGCTCGCGACAATGGCAGCATCCGCGTGCGCTTCAATAAAGACTTCAGCCAGGTGTCGGGGCACACCGGCGCCACCAGATGCAACCACCGGAATGCTGACATGTTCAGCAATCATGCGGGTCAGCTTCAGCTCAAAACCATCGCGGGTACCGTCAGCATCAACCGAATTAACGACAATTTCACCAACGCCAAGGTCTTCAGCACGTTTAGCCCATTCCAGAGCATCCATACCGGTAAATTCCCGGAAGCCGCGAGTCGTGATTTCATAACCACTCGGACATTGATCAGGCTTATCGACTTTGACCGGGTCCATCCCCAGCACAATGCATTGATTGCCAAAGCGCCTGGCACCCTCACCGATAATATCCGGATTGCGAACGGCCAGGGAATTCACCGAAACCTTCTCGGCACCAGCCAGCAGGACATCATACATATCGTTCAGATTGGAAATGCCACCACCAACCGAGAATGGAATCCGTACCGATGCTGCGACCTCCTTGACCATCTCAATATCAATAGGCCGACGCTCTGCGGAAGCAGTGATATCATAAAAGACCAGTTCATCACAACCACCATCACTATAGGCGCAGGCCATTTCAATCGGATCGCCGAGATCGACGTTATTCTGAAATTTGACCCCTTTGGTGACGACCTTATTACGGACATCAAGACAGGGAATAATTCGTTTTGTCAGCATGATCCATCCCACCGGCTGAAGTTTTCGAGAACACGAAGACCAATTCGACCAGACCGTTCCGGGTGGAACTGAGTGGCCACCAGATTGTTGCGACTCATAGCAGAGGCAAAAGTCACATCGGCATACGTGGTCTGTCCAAGGATCAGGTCATCACTTGCAGGTGCAGGGTAAAAGCTGTGCACAAAATAAAATTCGCTTTCATCCTCGATTCCGTCAAAAACAGGGTGGTCGCGTACGACATGGACGGCATTCCATCCCATCTGCGGAATTTTATCCCACTTGCTGGAAGGGCGGAAACGGATGACCTTGCCCGGCAGAATCCCGGCAGTATCGACCCCGCCGTCTTCCTCTGAGTGCTCCAGAATAATCTGCGTACCAAGACAGATACCCAGAAAGGGTTTTCCACTGTCAACGGCATCACGCAATGGTTGGAGGAGCTTCATCTCATGCAAATGCTGCATCGCGTCTCCAGCCGCACCCACTCCTGGAAATACGACCCGGTCAGCCGCCGCAACGACTCCTGGATCACTCGTAATCTGGGCTTCGACATTCAATGCTTTGAACGCCAGCAGCACACTTGTCAGATTACCCGCTTTGTAATCAACAATTGCAATCATCTTCTCATCTCGTTAACGGTCACCACATACCGAACCGTCACATTACGGCCCGGAAAAGCGAAGCCTTGAATGTAGTGACTTACCCCGTGAAATCAATGCCCCCTGCCTATTTCACCTTTGGCAGATTTATTGATCATGGTCAGGAATAATGCGGATCTGCAGATGATCAGCTCGTTCCTGAAGTCGTTCCAACAGCCTTCGATTCTGCATTTTAGCCTGATATTGCACCGTCAGGCTGGCTGTCAGTAACAACGTTACCGCCAGAGCAATCATCATGACAAATGCCAGAGCATACCCACGTTGATATTTGGTATATCGCTTTTTCATGGTGTTGTGTCCTGGCTGAGCAAGCTTTTACCTGCTTTGCGTTGCAAGGCCGATTCAGGAGCCGCAATAAATTGGATGGACCCGTTGGAATGATGGCGATATAGAACATCATCCCATTCTACACGCAGTATAGCCAGGGCATTCTCAGTTCCAGAATCCGCGCCGAATGAAACGGTTGCTCCTGGAGGAAGTAAAATCGCTTTGGCAGAGTCACCGTGTTCAAACAGCAAATGGTCATCACGTTGCGCGACTCGCAATCCATGAGCCATAAAGCATATATCAGTTATCTCCCAGGATTCCTGATCTGTTGCGGCAATAGATTCCTGCCACTGCAGTCTCAGCAGATGCAGATGCTGCTCCTGAAAGGTGCTGGCGGTAAGTGTTCTGCCCATCAAAATGGCATCAGTAAACAGCCCCCCTGCCACAGTCAATACCGTCAACAGAACCACACTGGCCATTAACGCCTCAATCATGGTAAATCCGACATGTGGTTTGCCTGTAATCTTCATGGTTTCACCCATACTTCTGCCGCTGGCTTACCGTTTGCTTTCAGGATGGCAATGCGCGTCCCCCTGCTTTCCACATCGACGCTGGCGGTCAGGGTATCTGCTCTCGGAATGTTCTGGCTCTGCATTTCAGCTTGCAGAATAGGCAATACGGCTTTTGAGGAAAGTGATTTTTCAACCGCCATGCGGGTTAGGGTATTATCAATCGCTATTATACAACGACTGGTCTGAATATTGTGCTGATGGATCTTCCGGATGGACTGAAGTTGCATGGAAAAGACCGTAAGAATGACGGTAAGAAATGCGAGCGCAGCAGTCGCTTCCAACGCGGTGAAGAGACGTATTCGGAGTGGATGTCTGTCATGTTGTAAAATCATGATACTTATCCTCCAAGCTGGTCGATAAGACGGACTAATGGAGTAAAAAGCCCCATAACAGTCAACCCGGCAATTACGACAGAGCATGCCGTTACGATAAATGCTATGGCTGATGTCAGATTCTGGCGCAAAGCTTCTGCTTTTTCCTCGTAATACTGGGCCATGTCTGCCATGACGTCAGGCAATTCATTTTCCGGAGCATGTACAACGGCCAGCTTCAGAGTTGGATCGACGGTACGCTCAGCTTCCAGAACCTCCTGGAACTGTGAACCATTTTCAAGACAAGTTATCCAATCCTCGATTTGCTTCTGAAAGGTCTTTTGCCTGACAGCGCGCGACGCCTGCTGAAGGGTATGAGTCATTGGAATGTGATTTTTGATAAAGACCGAAAGTACCCCGCAGAACCGCGAGTAATCTGCCAGGTTCGTAATCTGACTGTATCCTGGTATGAGCGTCAGGATTTGAATAAATACCCGATTAGCAACATGCCCACCTCCATAGAGCCAAAGCAACAGGATCGGCAGAAAAAGCATTATGATCAGAGCAACTGGAAGTATGGGTTGACTGATTTTCGAAAGGAAAATGATGAATTGGGTTACTGGTGGAAGTGGTTCACTCCCAAGCATTTCTTTAAACATGGTAGCAAATGCCGGGACAATCATCGCCAATGCATACAGGTTAACACAAAGCGCTGTATACACCACAAACATTGGGGCAAGCAAGCTGATTTTAAGCTTTCTGAATAGTTTATATTCAGCCTCACCATGCTTGACTATCTCCAGTAGCACATCTGCCAGCGTATTATTTACCAGCCCCATCCCAATCAGGCGAATATGATACTTCGAAAAATAGTGTGGATAGCTGGCCATGACATCGGTGATAGTCTCGCCGTCTGAAGTACGTCTTCCTATATCTTCAACCGCTTCCTTAAATGGACCGCGGTTGATCGACCTGGAAATTTCCAGAATGCCTTCGGGAAGCGGTAAACCACTTTTAATGAGCAGATGCAACTCTCGGAAGAATGCCTGAATATCCGTCGATTTCATAATGCCAGGTCAGTTGAATGGTTAATGAGCTGAATGATCGGCAGGAACATGCCGAAAGCATAGGCCCCCACCATCAAAACAAAGATCAGAAGAATGAAATGCCTGCCAATCACGGCCAGATAAGAGCAATGCACGTCATAAGACTCTTTGAGTAGTTGTGCGGCATGTTGGAATCCACTGGCAGGGTCCTGTCGTTGCGCACTGTTGCTGAGAATCCATCGTTCAAGTGGACGTCCGATACCAGCTTCCTGCCAGGCATTTTCCCAGGAAATACCATCATGCATCATCAACTCCACCTGACGCAACTTCCTTTGATACCGAAAGGAACTGCAATTGTTTGCCACCCATAAGCAGGCATCCGCAATATCCACCCCGCTTTTCAACTTCAACGCCATAAGTTGGTAAACCTGAACCCGCGTCCTTTTAGCCAGCAGCTCCCTTAAAAAAGGGATGCCCGAAAGCATAAAAAGAGCTGCCCACCGACAAATCAGAAAACGCTTTGCCGTCCACCAGGAAAGCAGAATAAATAAAACTGTCAGGACGACAAAGAATCCATAAGAAACAAAAAACTGGGCAAATGAAAGATATGCTTCTGTAAAAGCAGGAAGTGGTGTGTCGCCCAACATTTCCTCATACATTTTGGCATATTTTGGAATGACCAGGACAAGTGATAACACTTGAATGATGATGGCAGGGAAAAAGAGTAGCATAAACGTCAGAATCCGACTTGTTTCGATACGTACCCGTTCATTATCCACATCTGTTTCCCGTATCAACCTGAAAGCATCTGCCAATTGGTCAGACTCTTCACCGGATCGCACAATCGCCACGTATCCAGGCGGCAGCATGGCACGGAGTCGTCGATGTAATGCCTCTGAAAGCTTTATTCCTTTCTCCAGGTCACATCTGACCTTCTTAAGACGCGAGTAATAGGCATCGAAAATGTGAACACCCGACAGATAGACCACGAGCAGCATGGGCCATGCAAACATGAAAAGAAACATCAGAAACGTGATACGACTGGCAAAACGCCAGTTTGGTTCATGGATCGGTGCCAGAGCTTTATCCAGAGGGAGTCTGTTTCTTGTGGCCAAATAGAGCGTGTTGGTCAGTTCCCGTACCTGATCACGTCGGTTTGCCAAAAATATCATATAAGCCAAGCCGGTTGGGTTTGTGCAATAAAAATGCCCTTGCTCTCAAAATATCGTATTATAATGCAAAAACAACAAAATTTATCATAGATCTCGGACTAAGTATTTCTTTAGTCAATTAACAAATAGCGGCGTAGAGACCGATGTAGACTTTAGGATCGATCAGCTTGCCAGAAGCGGCCTGTTGCTTCAACCAATCTGGAGCATCGGCAACGGGGACCTTGTGAACGATAATAGCTTCGTCATCGACGCCACCACCTTCGGCGACTTTGTGGCAACCTCGGGCGATGAAGACCGTCAGGATTTCATTGGTGATACCGGCGGAGGGGGGACCTTCGGTGAGAAAGGTCATAGTGGTGGCCTGATAACCGGTTTCTTCGAGGAGTTCACGATGGGCTCCGGCGATGAGGCCCTCGCCCTGTTCTCCCGGTTGATCGCCAACTAGTCCGGCGGGTAATTCAATGACGGGTTTACCGACGGGGATACGGAATTGCTCGTTGAAGATCAGACAATCGTCGTCGGTGATCGGGATGACCAGGACGATCCCTTCGATGTTGGGTCTTTCGGCAAACTCCCAATCGTTTCGCTTTAATAAGCGAACGAAACGGCCATCGTATAGTAATTCGTCCATGATTATGATTTCCTCGGAATGCATACATTTTGAAGGGGCTATAATTATGCGTCATTTTTACACTAACGTCAATCTGGATTGGTAAATTATACGGATGAAGCTGGCTACTCTCTGTTATGTGCGGCGGCAAGGGCAGACCTTGATGATGCTGCGGAATAAGAAGAAGCAGGACATCCATGAGGGGAAATGGAATGGTCTGGGTGGGAAGCTGGAGCAGGGGGAGACGCCGGAGGAATGTGCGAAACGGGAAGTACTGGAAGAATCAGGACTGGTGGTGCACAAACTGGTGCTTAAGGGCTTTCTGACCTTTCCGCTCTTCAAGGATAATGAAGACTGGTATGTCTTTCTTTTTCGTATTGATGAGGCAACGGGGGAGTTGATAGAGTCAGCGGAGGGGACGCTGGCATGGATTGACCATGATAAGCTGCTGGAGCTGAATCTGTGGCCGGGGGACCGCCTTTTTCTGCCGTATCTTGATGAGCCGGGCATTATTTCCGGCAGCTTTTCCTATGTGAATAAGGAATTGGTCGACCATCATCTGGTTCACTATCCAGAACCATAATTACAGCAGTTCTTTTCATTTCCGGCGGAGTATTTCAGCCGAAATGTGCAAAGAGGTTGACCGGTCTCTGCATTTTCCCGGGTGCATTCTGTCGATACACTATGGGCAGTTAACAACCCAATGACTGGAAAGGTTTGCTCCCATGGCTTTCACATTACTTGACGAGACATTGCTGAAAGATCGACTGACTCCTCCCGGTCCAGGCATCATCGATATGGTGCTGGATACGGATACCTATAATGAAATTGACGACCAGTTTGCCCTGTGTCATGCCTTGCTGTCACCTGAACGTCTGAACTTTCTGGCGGTTTATGCTGCACCTTTCCATAACGGGCGCTCATCCGGCCCGGCAGATGGGATGGAGAAGAGTTATGACGAGATTCTGCGGCTGCTGGCTTTTCTTGGTAAGGAGTCAGACAGCTTTGCCTTCCGCGGTTCAACCAGCTACATGCCGAATGCAGAGACCCCGGTTGAGAGTGATGCGGCACGTCATCTGGTGGAACTGGCGATGTCGCGCACCAGCGACAAGCCGCTTTATGTGGCGACAATCGGCGCACCGACAAATGTGGCATCGGCACTGGTGATGGAACCGGCGATCCGGGAGAAGATCGTGGTGGTCTGGCTGGGTGGCAAAGATATTTACTGGCCAACTGCCAGGGAGTTCAATCTGATGCAGGATATCCCTGCTTCGCAGATTCTGTTTGACAGTGGGGTGCCGTTGGTGGTCGCACCATGCAATAACGTCTGCTCTCACCTGATTACGACGGTTCACGAGCTGAAGTTTTACCTGGAAGGTAAATCGGAGCTGAGTCAGTATCTCTACGAAATCGTCTGCGATTACCAGCCGGAGCAAAAGTACGGCTGGTCCAAGGTGATCTGGGATGTGGCGACGACAGCGTGGCTGGTTAATCCAGACTGGATGCATAGCCATGTGATCCCCAGCCCGATCCTGTCTGACCGTCTCACCTGGGGAAGTGATCCGACCCGCCATCCGGTGCGGGTAGGCTATCACATCAGCCGGGATGCGGTGCTGCGCGACGTCTTTAAGAAGATCGCTGGCGACGTATAGGGCGACGTTACAGTTCGGGTGAAATTGGGCCGCAATTTTCTTCAATTGCGGCTCATTGGGCAAATCATTATGGTGCACTTTCCTGCACATCGGCACTTTATTTTGGGGAGTCCACGGAGCCGAGCGGAGCGAGACAGCGCGAGCATGACGTAGTCGGCGCAGGGCAACTACCGGACGCGGAAAACACGGAAATTTTGGGGGAAGGGTTTCGTTTGGTTTCGAGGTAGTTGCTTGGGGTTTTGATGATGCCGCACCTTTGGTGCTAGTTGATCCCGATAGAGATAGCGGTAGCGATCTCGGTTTTAGGGGTGCACTTGGGGGTGAAGCTGTATGACCCTGACGAGTATTGCTGCATGCTTCGTCGCGTGTGCGCTCCTTGGGTAGTCGAGGACGCCTAACAACTACAATCGGCACCTGCATATCGGCACTCGGCTGCATTCGGTGCGGCGATTCTGGCGATTGAGGCTGCACTCGGTGGTTGTTGAGGCTGCATGGTTGGGGATGCCTGACACCGACACGCTTTTTGGCTTATGACGAAGCTGGAGCTTCGAGCTCCGTTAATTGAATTTTGATATATCGGGCCTTCAGCCCTTAATCTGGTGGGGGGGGGACCTGTTCCTGGGGTTTTACCCCAGAGTATCAGATAGTTTGCAAGTAGATAGTTGGAATTTTGTGGTTGACATGGGGGATACGCCATGGCCAGTATTTTTGATTTGGCCTGGTTTGGGTGGGACAGGAAAGCGAACGCAGGATGAAGATGGGTTCAGTGGAATGACCGTTCCATGTGCGGGTCCGGAAATGGCCTATTAGTGAACCGCTAAACGGTGAGGTATCTTTGGATTTCCAAATAAGGACGAGCGGGTTCAGTCGTGTTCTGGGGTGGATCAGCCAGGGTTTACTGCTGAGGGCTAATATGGAACCATCTGAACCAAAACTGGCACCGTTATTCCTTTCCCCGTACGGAGACGTGGATGGGTGGCGTCAGGACGCTCGTCAGATCTGGATGTTTAGGTGATAATGCTCATTCACCATGTCTTGCCATTGTTGAAGATAGTCCTGCTCTGGTGGCAGGGCTGTGGGAAAGGGGTGCCAGACTTCTCTCAGACGCGCGGCTGTCGAAGTAAAGTGAAGGGGCCAGAGTGGGTCGGTTTGGTCTGAGAGAGAACGCAGCGGGGCGGGGATATACTCATGGGGTGCGTTGAAGACGCTTAAGGCAAAGCGAAGGAATTTTCTGGCTAAGGCGTAGCGGACATTTGCCTGGTTTCGAATGCGTTGCTGGCCATAGATTTTGTATTCCTCCGGGCCGAATCGACGGAGCATGTCGCTGATGCGCAGGAGTATGTCCTTACCAATACGGTTGCCTCCAGTCGGGGCTCCGGTGTTGATGGGTGCTTTTCCAGATCCACCACTTTGAAAGATGGTGGTGATCAGTCCGAAATAGCAGGTCTTGCTGTCTGCCCCCCATTGATGGGGCTCAGGACCTAATTCTGCGGTCAACGTGGCGGCCGAGACCACACCGACACCACCGACGGTGGTCAGTAGACAACCCGGGGTCTGGCGGAGAAGCCTGGCAAGGCGTGTGGTGCAGGTTGCAATCTGGTGTTCCAGGAGATCAAGCTGGTCAAGCAGGGCACACAGTTCCTCATGCCTGGCCTGCTGGCAGGGCGCTGATGGCATCAGAACTTTCCCCGCAAATGACCGGATTCTGACTGCTTTCTGCTCGGTCTGGGTGACATGATACTTCTTCAGCAGCTTGTCTATGGTTGAGGGGCGGGTCTTTTTGAGGCTGCCCGGCGAGTATCGCCTCAACAACGCCCGACAACTTCTGCCAAAGGCTATGAGAATACCACTGTCGAGAAAGCCCGGAAAGAAGACATCGCAACAACCATGGATATGATTCTTGACGCGGGTCGTCTGGCGGACCAGCCGCCGCCGATGATGACTTTCTGCTTTCAGGGCACCGTAGATATCATCGCCCGTGCGCGTATAGCCTTCGCGATTTTGCAGCGCCATGCAGATGGTTCGCGCTGAAGTGTGATCGGTAGAGCTCTCTCCTTCCTGATAGCGCTTGATCCGCAATGGATGCAAGTCAACCACCTGACGATCGGCCTGCAACAGTCCATATGCAAAATTTTCCGCCCAGGAGCCCGGGCTTTCTCCTCCAAAAATCACCTGCTCCGGGCGAATCTTGTTGGCGCGGGCATGCCGGTCGCATTCTTTCAACAGATAAGCAAGCCCATCGGCGTCGTTGCGTATGGTCAGAACCTTACCTAACTGATCCCCCAACCCATTGCAAATCACCACGGCATGTTCAGCTTCCGCATAGTCGATCCCCACCAGCATGACCTGACTGAGATCTCCCGCTTCAACGAAAGCACGACGAATCACTTGGTTTTCCCGTCGGCGCACGTTACCATAACCCATGGTAGACTCCTGTTGTTTCAATCATTTATTACCGCCAGCGGCGGTAAAGATGGACACGCATACGCCATGTCCGCACAAAGGAGTCTACCAACTTTTGGCACGACATGTCAAAATCCCTTCTGACGTCGCTCTGGGCCGGCAGGTCGAGCAAGCCTGACGGCTCAACTCCGCCTGCCCAGAAGCTCCCGTCAGATATCCTAATAGGCT
>MDTD01183530.1_pt1 | contig 17572 bp, 16 predicted proteins | sample 811221 | NCBI WGS metagenome assembly MDTD01 (sample SAMN05326646, study PRJNA326480) | marine metagenome | isolation source: seawater | place: Pacific Ocean: South West | collected 2011 | reverse complement strand
TCCTCAGGCATTTGAGGGTCTCAGAATAGCCGGGCGAAAGCCGTGGAGGAAATCTAGTATTGTTGCTACGGCCGACCACAATACCCCAACCACAAGTTGGGAAAGTGGTATCAAAGATCCGATTTCAAAGCTCCAAGTGGAGACTTTAGATATGAATATTTCTAAATTTGGGGCAAAGGCATATTATCCTTTTCGAGATCGGAAACAAGGCATAGTGCATGTAATTGGTCCTGAAAACGGAGCAATTTTACCGGGAATGACCGTTGTATGCGGAGACTCACACACTTCCACACATGGTGCTTTTGCCTGCTTATCTGTTGGCATTGGCACATCTGAGGTGGAACATGTTCTGGCTACTCAATGCTTGTTGCAAAAAAAAGCCAAGACGTTCCTTGTAAGAGTGAACGGTTCCTTAAGTCCCAACGTTTCTGCCAAGGACGTCATTTTAGCAATAATCGGAGAAATTGGAACAGCAGCAGGGACTGGCTATGCGATCGAGTTTAGCGGATCAGTGATTTCATCTCTTTCGATGGAGGGGAGAATGACAATCTGCAATATGGCTATTGAGGCAGGCGCAAGAGCAGGGATGATAGCGGTGGATCAAAAAACCATCGATTATGTTCACGGTCGTCCCATGTCTCCACGCGGAAGTTCTTGGACTTCAGCGGAAAAATATTGGCGAACACTTAAATCTGACTTTGGTGCAAAGTTTGATAAGACGATCGATATAGACGGTGGAAAAATAGCTCCTCAAGTGACGTGGGGCACGTCTCCCCAGATGGTCTGCTCAGTAAATGGTAGAACACCGAATCCAAAAGATGAGAAGGATCCTAACTCGCGGAGAGCTCTGGAGAGTGCACTCAAATACATGGGACTTGAGCCTGAGACGAGAATTGTCGACATTGCACTGGATAAAATTTTTATCGGTTCATGCACTAATTCGCGAATAGAAGATCTAAGAGAGGCAGCCGACATAATCCGGGGACGAAACGTTGCAAGATCGATAAAAATTGCAATGGTTGTTCCCGGATCTGGTCTAGTAAAGAGACAAGCTGAGTCTGAGGGTTTAGACAAAATTTTCAAGACCGCTGGATTTGACTGGAGAGAACCGGGATGTTCGATGTGTCTTGCTATGAATGATGACAAGCTAGAGTCCGGTGAACGATGCGCATCGACATCAAATAGAAATTTCGAAGGTCGCCAGGGATCTGGCGGGAGAACCCATCTTGTTAGCCCAGCCATGGCGGCCGCTGCTGCTATTGCTGGAAGATTTACTGATATCAGAGATTAAATTCGTTCAGGTCTTTTTCTCGCAGAAACTTGTGCTTCAAGTATGGTCGTAGGACAATACCAGATATGGAAAAATTTACTACATTTAGGGGTGTTGTCGCTCCGCTAGATCGGACAAATGTTGATACTGACGCCATCATTCCCAAGCAATTTCTAAAATCAATCAATAGAGCTGGTTTTGGAGTCAATCTTTTTGACGCTTGGAGATTTATTGATCCCGGAGAACCGGGAAAGCATCCAGATGACCGAAAAATCAACCCTGATTTTGTACTTAATAAAAAGAAATATCAAGATGCTACAATTTTACTCAGCCGAGACAATTTTGGTTGTGGATCATCAAGAGAGCATGCTCCTTGGGCACTAGTTGATTATGGCTTCAGGGTCATTATAGCTCCGAGTTTTGCCGATATTTTCTATAATAACTCCCTCAAGAATGGCCTCTTGCCTGTGGTTTTATCAGGATCAGTGGTCGACCAATTATTTAAAAATGAAGAAGTGAGTAGCACATACTCGCTCACTATTAATCTACGGGAATGTTACGTAAAAACTGATTGTGGCGAAAAATTTTCTTTTTCAATTGATCAGTTCCGTCGTCATTGTCTGCTTGAGGGGTTGGATGACATTGGGATTACTTTGACTCATGCCGATGATATTAAGGCTTTTGAGAGAAATCAAAAATCCCACCAACCGTGGCTTTATGAATAGTTTGCCGTAACATCGGAACACGAGGAGATAACAAAATTTATGGAGAAAATACTGTTGTTGCCGGGCGATGGCATTGGTCCTGAAATTGTGGACCAGGTAAAGTTGATTTTAGAAAAAATTCAAAAGCTGGGACTTAAATTTGAAATAATAACTATGCCGATAGGGGGAGCTGGCTACGATGAGCATCGCAATCCTCTCCCTGATGTAACGTTAGAAGAAGCAAAAAAAGCAAAGGCAATTATTCTTGGAGCCGTTGGAAGTCCTCAGTACGACTCTCTGCCCAAAGACATGCGTCCTGAGCAGGGATTATTGCAGATTCGAAAACATCTTGAGCTCTTTGCTAATCTTCGGCCGGCTTTTGTCTATGATCAATTGATCAATTCTTCCACGATTAGGCCAGAGGTAATTGGCGGATTGGACATCATTATAGTGAGAGAATTAACTGGCGATATTTATTTTGGTAAACCAAGAGGAAGGCGGGTTACAAAATCAGGGGAGGCAGAGGCGTTTGACACCATGAGCTACCGAGAATCAGAGATAAGGAGAATATCTAAAATAGCATTTGAAATGGCGAGGAAGAGATCAAAGAGGGTCTGTTCTGTTGACAAAGCAAATGTGTTGGATACTAGTATGCTTTGGCGGGAGTTAGTTTCCGAAATTGGTAGGAGTTACCCGGATGTTGACTTGTCTCATATGTATGTAGACAACGCCGGGATGCAGTTGGTTAAAGACCCCAAGCAATTTGACGTTATACTAACCGGGAATATGTTCGGCGATATTCTGTCTGATCAAGCAGCCATGTTGACGGGGTCAATAGGGATGTTGCCCTCGGCCTCTTTAAATAGTAGTGGTATAGGCCTCTATGAGCCAGTCCACGGTTCAGCTCCAGATATAGCTGGCAAAAACAAAGCCAACCCGTTGGCTGCTATTTTATCAATGGCTATGATGTTCAGGTATTCATTCGATAGGTTTGATATTGCGAAAGCAATAGAAAATGCCGTAACGGGTGTTTTGATTAAAGGCTACCGCACGATTGATATAAGCGAGGATGACAAAAAAGTTATTGGCACGCAAGAGATGGGAGAAAGAATTATAGATGAGCTATCGACTGTGTAGTCAAACCCACTTTGTCTGCTCTAGGTAAAAAGGACAATATGTGAAAGTTGGATTTGTAGGCTGGCGAGGAATGGTTGGATCAGTTCTCATGGATAGGATGAGCAGGCTTGGAGATCTTGATGGGATACATCCCAGTTTTTTTAGTACATCTCAGGCTGGACTCGAAGTAAGTATTTCGGGACTCAAGGATAAGTTGATTTTGGAGGATGCGACCGAAATTTCCCGCTTGTCGGATCAAGATATCATAGTCACTTGTCAGGGGAGCGAATACACGAGAAAAACTTACGACAAATTAAGGGAGATGGGGTGGAATGGCTATTGGATTGATGCCGCCTCCGAGCTAAGAATGAAATCAGGGGTGATAATTGCTTTGGATCCCGTCAATGGTAAAGCTATCGAGGAGGGTTTAAGCAAGGGAATAAAGACTTTCGTGGGTGGAAATTGTACTGTAAGTTTAATGCTTTTAGCCATGCAGGGACTATTACAAGAGGGAAAAGTAGAATGGATTAGTTCCATGACTTATCAGGCGGCCTCAGGCGCAGGGGCAAACTGCATGCAAGAGCTGGCTAGCCAGATGGGGGTAATTGGGGAGTCTTGGAGAAATGACTTATCTGCGATCGAGACAGAGGAAATTATCCGAAAAAAAATGCTAGATAAGAATTTTCCTACTAGTGCCAATGGGAGTGTATTAGCGGGGGGGCTTATTCCCTGGATCGATGCTGATCTTGGAAATGGGCAAAGTCGTGAGGAATGGAAGGGGCAAGCGGAAGCGGCAAAGATTTTAAATGACGAGCAGATAAAAGTCGACGGAATTTGTGTCCGTATTGGAACTTTTAGGTGTCATGCACAAGCATTAGTTTTTAAGTTGAACTCACGTCTATCAGTGGAGGAAGTTGAAAATATGTTACGGAGTGGTAATGAGTGGGTGAAGATCATAAAGAATATCAAGGGAGATTCTGTTAAGGAATTATCACCTGTTGAGGTCAGTGGTGGTTTATCAATCCCGGTAGGTCGGTTAAGAAAATTATCATTTAATGAAAATATTTACACCGGTTTTACGTTGGGTGATCAACTTCTGTGGGGGGCAGCTGAGCCATTGCGGCGAGTTCTAAAGATAATCTTGGGAAAAGCAGGGAGCTTAGCAAAGCAAAACAAATTACGCAGGCATCAATACGATCAGCTACAATAAGGACCTATGGAAAATTTCTCAAAAAGGCTAAGGATTAAGCTTTACCTGCAGACAAAGTTGATAAAATATTTGTTAACATTGCCACTAATTTGTTTTCCACACATTGTTTATGGCGCAGGGTATGGTCCGATCAGTGTTTTGTCTTCGCTCGGGGAGCCCTTAAGCCTCGAGATACCAGTTGAGCTTGACCGTTTTGAGTCGACTGGTGCAGTGGCTCGCGTAGGATCAATGGATGAGTATCAAAGAGCAGGTTTAGTCTACGGTAGTTTTACGGCTGCTTTCAAAGCAAGGATAAAAAAAAACTCGGATGGGAATTACATTGTTCTGGTTTTCTCACGTGAAGACGTTAGTGTTCCCGTTTTGGATCTCCTGCTAAATGTATCGTGGTCCGGAGGAGAAATTGCCGAGAGCTTTACTGTGTTTTTAGACCCTCCTGAGTTATTGGTGGCATTACAAAAAAACCGACAATTAAATGATTCAGGAATTGTACAAGAGGAGTTTGCGTCCGAAGGATCTGATAAAAAAGAGCTAGAAATGTCCTCTTCAGATTCTCAAAGCTCGGTTAAAGAGGACCAAGAGCAAGGCTCAGGAGAGGGCGAGAAATTGCTTGTAAAAGATGATCCATCGGAGTTGTCCTCTGAGACTCCGACAGATCAGGTAAAAGAGGCGACAGTTGGTGATAAGTTGCTTACCAGGCCAGTTGTGGAAGGGGACACTTTGAGCACCATAGCCACAGAGATCAAGCCGGAAAATATATCTCTGGAGCAAATGTTGGTTTTTCTTTACCAAAGCAATCCAAAAGCTTTTGTTGATGGCAACATGAATCGCTTGAAAGTTGGACCCGGATTGAGCATCCCCTCGAATGTAAACCCCAGCGATGTCGAATTTAAAAGAAGTCGACAAATAGTTGTCGAACAATACGCAAAATGGCGTGAGTACAAATCCTTGTTAGCTAGGGAGGTGGCCAGCACAAAATTAGACCAACCTAACGCACGACAAGAGGACACAGGAGAAGTATCTTTATCCAGAGATGAGGCTGTCAGGGCAAATCAAGCTCCAAAAGAAGTATTGAAACTATCACAGGATAACAAATTAGAGGACGCATCTAACAGTATCAACATGGCTCAAAAGGTCCGTGAGCTTGAGCAAGAGTTAATTGCCAAGAATAATGCTGTTGCAGAAGCCAATGCTAGGCTCGAGAGATTAGAGGAGACGATAAAGGATCTCAAAGGTCTTATAGAGCTAGAGGGAAAAGCCTTTACGGATGTGGAGTCTGATGCGAAAAGGCAGGACGCAGATCAAGGTGGGGTGCAGGAAGATGAAGCAAATTTGAATGAAGTGCAAGTTAATGTAAACGACTCTGAGGTCGATCTTTATCAGATGATTTTTGAAGCTAGTATCGGTGACGTTTTTGTTTGGTTTGAATTGAACAAAGCTTTGGGTCAAGAAAGATATGATCTATTGAGTAGTGGTACATTCTCAAAAAAACTATTAGCTTTTCCTTTTTACTCAGTATTAGTTTTACTGGCTATACTGATGCTGTTTGGTACGTGGATTCTATTTAAAGTTAAGGGGGCAAGTAGTGAATCTCATCTTAATAGGTTAGGGGTTCCCGCTAAAAGACCCACAGAAGGAAAAAATGCAAAGAATAGGTTGCCCGATAATCCGGAGATAGGTGGGGAAGGAAAGGACCGAAATTTAATCGGTCAAAGAGCCAAAGCCGATTTCTCTGGAATCAACTTGGAATTGGACGATAATTCCAAGGGGCAAAGTGACAGAGGGGAGGGCAGCAAATGGTATGAAGTTCAAACAAAATTCGATCTCGCTAAAGCCTATCAAGAGATGGGTGATCGCGATGGTGCTCTCCAAATTCTGATGGAAGTAATTGCCGAGGGAGATGAGGAGCAAAAGGTAGCGGCAAAAGAAACTATAGCCGAGCTGGACAAATAAGGTTGAAAACGTCTAGAAATGAACCGACCCGAAAAATATCAAAGGGTAGCCATGGGGGTGGAATATGATGGTAGCCTTTTTAGTGGCTGGCAGATACAAATTGATAGGCGAACGGTTCAAGCTGAATTGGAGAGGGCCCTGTCAAGTGTGGCTGGCAAAAGGGATATTAGGGTTGTCGGTGCCGGAAGAACCGATGCAGGTGTTCACGCTTTTGGTCAAGTGTTTCATTTTGACGCTCCGGTGGCACGAGAGCCCTCGGCGTGGGTAAGTGGCTGTAACGCTCTGACGCCAGAAGGAATTACCGTAAACTGGGCCAAATTTGTTAAGGATGATTTTCACGCTCGGTTTTCAGCTCTCTCAAGAACTTATACCTACATCCTTCTTAATCGGCAGACTAGGCCAGGGATTATGGCTGGTCGTGTTGGCTGGTACCCAAAAAAATTATCAGTAACAAAGATTGAGAAAGGTGCCTCCTTTCTAATAGGTAATCACGATTTTAGTGCATTTAGAAATATTCAGTGTCAAGCGAGCACGCCGGTAAGACATATTTTTTCGATAACTATTCGGAGACAAGATAGTCTGGTAGAAATGGAATTTACCGCAAATGGTTTTTTGCATCACATGGTGCGAAATATTGTTGGATCGCTTATAGAAGTCGGCTCTGGGACCAAGCACCCCAATTGGATTCGACAAGTTTTAAATTCGAGAAGTAGGCATGAGGCAGGTATCACCTTTTCCCCCGATGGCCTTATTTTGACCAACGTTGGGTACGACGAATCTTGGGGGATTCCCTCGAGTAATAATTCGATAATGTTTTTTTGGGGACTAAAACGATGACAGATAGATCGCGTACAAGAGTTAAAATATGTGGTATTACCAACATAGATGATGCTCACATTGCTATACGCTACGGAGCTGATGCCCTAGGATTTATTTTCTTCAACAAGAGCGATAGAAACATAAGTTTAAAGAGGGCTCAAGTAATAGTTGAGTCTTTACCGCCGTTCGTGGATGTGGTTGCTCTTTTTGTGAATGCAAACCCTGAAAACGTTTGTAGAATCATTGAAAGTTTAGATCCTAATATCCTTCAATTTCATGGAGATGAGTCTCCTGCTTTTTGTGATCAGTTCGGCAAGCCTTACATAAGAGCGATAAGGATGCACAAAAATACAGATTTGATACAATCAGTTTCAAACTACGCCTCTGCGAAGGGGATATTGTTAGACACTTATGTAGATGGAAAGGAGGGTGGCTCAGGGCTCGCTTTCGATTGGGCCCTCATACCCAAAAAGTTAGATGTTCCTGTAATATTAGCGGGTGGGTTAAATCCCGGTAATATATCTAGGGCAATCAGATTGGTCAGACCTTGGGCTGTAGACGTAAGCTCTGGAGTTGAGCGGTCTCCGGGTTTGAAAGATAAGATTAAATTAAAAGATTTTTTTCAAGGAGTACGAGATGCGAATGAATGAGCCCGTAAACGGGTATGATCTGCCAGATAGTGATGGGCACTATGGACCCTATGGAGGGGTTTTTGTTGCTGAAACACTGATGCATGCTTTAGAAGAGCTAAGGAAAAACTACGAGAAGCTGAGAGGCAATGAAGATTTTATTAATGAATTCAATGATGAATTAAAAAACTATGTGGGACGACCAAGTCCTATATATTATGCGAGGCGCTTGTCCAAGGAAGCAGGAGGAGGCCAAATCTGGTTAAAACGCGAAGACCTAAATCACACTGGAGCTCATAAAATCAACAACACTGTGGGCCAAGCCTTGGTAGCTCGCCATATGGGTAAAAATAGAATTATTGCCGAAACTGGTGCGGGACAGCATGGTGTAGCATCTGCCACCGTGGCAGCTAGATACGGTATGGAGTGCATTGTTTATATGGGGTCTGAGGACGTCAAGAGACAGGCAACTAACGTGTACAGGATGAAATTACTAGGAGCAAAGGTGGTGCCGGTTGAGAGTGGTTCCCGGACCCTAAAAGACGCCCTGAATGAGGCGATGCGGGATTGGGTCACAAATGTCAGCGATACTTTTTACATTATCGGAACTGTTGCTGGACCCCATCCATATCCGATGATGGTTAGAGACTTTAATTCCGTTGTTGGGCAGGAGATAAAGATTCAGATGCCAGATGCTGTTGGCAAGCATCCAGACGCCATAGTAGCTTGCGTTGGAGGTGGATCAAATGCAATGGGAGTGTTTCATCCCTATATTGAAAACCAATCTGTCAAATTGATTGGAGTCGAAGCTGGTGGAAGCGGAATTCAAACCGGGAAACACGCGGCAACTCTCTGTGCTGGTCGGCCGGGAGTTCTACATGGGAATAGGACATATTTAATACAGGATGATAATGGACAAATAACAGAGACTCATTCGATATCGGCAGGACTGGATTACCCTGGAGTTGGTCCTGAGCATGCTTGGTTGAAGGACAATGAAAGGGCACAGTACGTTAGCGTTACTGATGATGAGGCTTTGGATGCGTTCCATTATCTTACAAAGGTAGAGGGCATAATGCCGGCTCTCGAGACTGCTCACGCAGTTGCTCACGCAATAAAAATTGCGCCTTCTTACGATAAGGATCAGGTGATTTTGGTAAATTTGTCTGGGAGGGGTGATAAGGACATGGACACCGTAGCTAAAGTTAGTGGCCTTAGCTTATGATCTTCGCTAGATTATTCGAGAGAATATTATGACAAGGATAAAGGATACGTTCAGGGCAATCAGAGCAGAAAACAAGAAGGCTCTAATTCCGTTTTTCACAGCCGGTGATCCTTCGGTAGCTACAACAGTTTCTATGATGCATTTGTTGGTGAAGTCAGGGGCAGATGTTTTAGAGATTGGAGTTCCTTTCTCAGATCCCATGGCAGACGGCCCAGCCATCCAAAGGTCGAGTGAAAGAGCCTTAGATAGAAACGTAGACCTTGGAATGGTTCTGAATTTTGTAGAGGAATTCCGTTTACAGGATCAGAGAACTCCAGTTGTCCTGATGGGATACGCAAATCCAATAGAGTCAATGGGTTATAAAAAATTTTCAAAATATTGTAAGGGTGTTGGAGTTGACGGAGTCTTGGTTGTAGACTACCCACCTGAGGAAGGAGATCAACTTAATCAGGAACTAAAGCGTAATGCGATCGACCCTATTTTCCTTTTGGCCCCTACCTCAACTGAAGAACGGATGCGTTCGGTGTCAAAAAAGGCTGGGGGCTATGTATATTATGTATCCTTGAAGGGGGTTACAGGGGCGGCAAATCTCGATATTGATGGTATCTCTACGGTCATTCCAAAAATCAAGAAACTAATTGATTTGCCTATTGGAGTTGGGTTTGGAATAAGAGATGCCAAGACGGCTAGAGATGTCGCTAAAATCTCGGATGCCGTTGTTATTGGTAGCAGGATAGTTGAGGAGATTGAGAATTCTTCCCCTGATAAGGTTGAACAAAATGTTTTCGCACTCGTCAATGAAATCAGGGTAGCCATAGATGATTGTTAGTTCGAGTTTTTCATGAGCTGGTTTCAGAGGTTATTGCCGCCAAAAATAAAAAACGTTAAGTCAGAGGAGCGGCGGGGTGTACCAGAGGGTCTTTGGAGAAAGTGTGAGGAGTGCGAGACCGTTCTTTATCAAGCCGACTTCAATCGAAACCTTTTTGTTTGCCCAAAATGCGGATTTCACAGCCGAATCTCGGCTCGGGTAAGACTTGATATTACTCTAGATTCCGATCAAAGGAAGGAAGTCTCTAAAAATACCACGTCCAAGGATCCTCTTAAATTTGTGGATACAAAAAAATATGCTGACCGAATGAAAGCTACAAAAAAAAGCACAAATGAATTGGAGGCTCTGTTAATTTACAGGGGAGAGCTTAAGGGAATGGCGGTTGTTTGTGCTGCTTTTGAGTTTGGTTTCATGGGTGGCTCTATGGGGTCCGTGGTAGGCGAAAAATTTTGCAGGGCGGTAGAGGACTGTTGTGATCGAGGTACCCCGTTTATTTGTTTCTCGGCCAGTGGCGGTGCCAGAATGCAGGAAGGGGTGATATCGCTTTTGCAGATGGCCAAAACTTCGTCCTCACTAGCAAATCTCTCTAAAAAAGGAATGCCATTTATTTCTGTATTAACTGATCCGACAATGGGGGGCGTATCTGCGAGCTTTGCCATGCTAGGAGACATTATCATAGCGGAGCCCAAAGCCTTGATTGGTTTTGCGGGGCCTCGGGTCATTGAGCAAACAGTTAGAGAAAAACTTCCGGACGGTTTTCAGCGATCTGAATTTCTCCTTAATAACGGATCAATTGATATGATTTGTGACAGGAGACAGATGAGAGATACGATATTTGATTTGCTTTCAATGTTACAAAAAAAATAACACCATTCACCATGAAGGGAGATTTTTTAAATTCATGGCTCAGAGGTAATGACTCTGGTTTTATGGATGATATATCTCTTGGGCTCGAGAGGGTTGAAGCCGTCCGTCGATCAATGTCTCTCTTATTGACTTGTCCGGTGGTTATAGTTGGTGGTACTAATGGCAAAGGCTCTGTATGTGCGATGCTAGATTCGATTTTTAGATCTGCTGGATACAAGGTCGGTCTGTATACTTCTCCACACATATCAAGTTTTAGTGAGAGAGTTAAGGTTTCAGGTCATGAGGCAACTAGAGAAGATCTGATAAAGTCTTTCGAGAGGGTGAGAGCAAAGCAACATAACATCAGGCTAACATATTTTGAGTTTGCTACATTGGTTGCTGTTGATTATTTTTCGATAAATAAGGTTGATGTTGCGATTTTAGAGGTCGGCATGGGAGGTAGGCTTGACGCTGTCAATATCTTTGACCGTCAATGCACTATTTTAACGAGCGTGGGGCTGGATCATGTGGAATTTCTAGGAGCGACAGTGGATAAGATCGCGTCAGAAAAAGCTGGTATTTTTAGAAAGAACATTCCAGCCGTATGCGGTATTAAAAATCCTCCAGAATCCATTTTAAAGAAGGCTACATCAGTTGGATGTCTTTTGAGTGTAATAGATAAGGATTTTGGGTATGAGCCTAATAGCATAAAAGATTGGCTTTTTTGGGACAGAATGGGCAAAAGGATCTTATTGCCTTGGCCATCCTTGAAAGGAAAAGTTCAATTGAATAATGCGGCGGTAGCTGTTGCTGCTGTGCGAAGAATGGGGAATTTATTGCCGGTGGATCTTGGTGCTATTCGTAATGGATTAGTCGATATCAGACTTCGCGGCAGACTTGAAATATCAACCACCCGCCCTCAGGTAATCCTTGATGTGTGTCATAACGTTCAGGCAGCGGAGTGTTTAGCCACAAGTCTATCTGAAATGCCAGTGGTAAAAAAAACTGTCGCAATAGTTGGATTATTAGCGAAAAAAGATATTAAGGGCATAATTGGAGCTTTGAAAAAGACAGTAGACCTATGGATTACTGTTGAGTTAAAGACGGCCGAAACAGCTAGGTCGAACGATTTAAAAATAGTGTTTTCCGAGTCGGGAATAGAGTCTGATTCAATAATTCATATGATATCGCTGGTGAGGGCATACGAAGTTGCCAAAGCCTCAGTCGAGGAAAATGATAGAATACTAGTGTTTGGTTCATTTTTTCTGGTGAGTGAAGCTCTCGAGACGATAGAAAATGGAGGGTCATGGCAGATAAACTAAGCTCAGGTGATACCAATTTGAGGAAAGTTGCACGGCAAAGGCTAGTGGGAGCAATCACAATAGTTTTACTTGTTGTTGTTTTTCTTCCGATGGTTATAGATGACGAGCCGAGAATGCTCTCTGAGGATATTTTGATAGTTATCCCCGCTACTCCGGAAATTATAGACAGGCCATTATCATCGAATAAACAAGATTACAGTGTCGCCAAAAAACTCCCTCATGTTGCAAGGGACCCTGAGAATGGTGGACTAAACACTACTGATGAAAAAATTAATGCTAAATCTGAAGATAGCTCTCAAGCATTGGCTAAATTTACAGTTCAAGTGGGTGCTTTTTTCGATGATGACGCTGCGAAAATGTTGGTTTTAGAGCTTAGAAAAGAAAGATTGCCCGTGTATGTGGAGGTTACGGAAAAGGGGAATAAAAAAAGAACCCGAGTTCGTCTAGGGCCATATCCAAACAAAGAGGCCGCAAACCTAGCAATAAAAGCTGTTAAGGAACTCAAATTAGATATTGATGAACCTGTGATGCTAAAGATGCCGCGGTAATTGACAATGATCTTTGTTCAGAGAAATAAAAATTAAAGTAGATGACGGCTATCGATTACATAATTATTGGTATAATTCTAATATCTATATTATTTAGTTTAGTTAGGGGCTTCGTTCGTGAAGTCTTTTCTCTTATGGCGTGGATTGGGGCTATTTATGGAGCCATTAAGTTCTCGCCCCTTTTGGAAGGTCGTTTTATTTCGATAGTGGATCATGCCGGAACAAGATATGCATTAACATTTGTGATAATTTTAGTCATTTTGGTCTTTACCTTCAGTTTTATCGCTGGACAAATTTCTCGTTTTGTTAAAATTACTGGACTATCTGGAACTGATAGAATTCTTGGGATATTTTTTGGATTTGCTCGCGGTTTGCTGATTGTATCTGCTCTCATCCTTTTGGCAGGAGTCACTCCTTTAAAAAGTCACTATTATTGGAGTAACGCCTACTTTATTTCTGAGCTAGAATTAGCTGAAACAATTTTTAGTTGGATTCCTATCATGTCAGGTCAAAATAAAAGTTATGAGGAATAAATTTTTTTAGGTGATTACAAATTTTTTCGGAGATTAAAGTCATATGTGTGGAGTCATTGGTATTTCCACAAGCGAACCAGCAAATCAGTTGCTATATGATGGTTTACTTGTATTGCAACATAGAGGACAAGATGCGGCCGGTATCGTAACCGGAAGTGGAAAATCTTTTCATATGGCAAAAGGCCAAGGTCTTGTCAGAGATGTCTTTCGAACCAGGGATATGCGCAAACTTGAGGGGCATTTTGGGATCGGTCACTGCCGATATCCTACAGCCGGATCGGCTAATTCCTTTGCTGAATCTCAGCCTTTGTATGTAAATTCTCCCTTTGGAATAGTTCTGGCTCACAACGGAAATCTAACCAACGCTGATCAGCTTGCAAAGGAAATTTTCAAAGAAGACTTCAGACATGTTAACACTGATTCCGACTCTGAGGTTTTATTAAATGTTCTAGCAAATGAATTACAAAGGGTTGCGTCAAGACAAGAGTTACAGCCCGAGGTGGTTTTTGAAGCTGTGAAGGCTGTACGCCGAAGGGTCGAGGGAGCATATGCTGTAGTAGCTATGATTGCTGGATGTGGATTACTGGCTTTTCGTGATTCATATGGCATAAGACCATTGGTAATTGGTGTTAAAAAAGGTTTGAGCGGGCCTGAGTACTTACTAGCATCTGAAAGTGTAGCAGCCGATACACTCGGTTTTGAGGTCTTAAGAGATGTTAATCCGGGAGAGACAATTTTTATTGATAACGACAGGAATTTTCACTCCGATAATATTTCCTCATTAAACAATCTATCTCCGTGTATTTTTGAGTATGTTTATTTAGCAAGACCGGACTCAGTTATGAATGGAGTATCCATTTATGAAACTAGACTCCGGATGGGTAGAAGTCTGGCGAAGCAAATACAGAGGTTTCATTCAGACCTTCGAATCGACGTGGTTATCCCCATCCCAGATTCTAGTAGGCCAGCTGCAATGGAGTTGGCTGTTAGCCTTAACATTCCATTTAGAGAGGGATTTATCAAAAATCGATACATAGGCAGGACGTTCATAATGCCCGGTCAGGAGAAGAGAAAAAGGTCGGTAAGGCAAAAGTTAAATCCAATAAATATGGAGTTTAAAGGTAAAAACGTTATGCTGGTAGATGATTCCATTGTGAGAGGTACAACCGCCAGAGAAATAGTCCAAATGGCTCGAGAAGCTGGTGCTGAGAGGGTTTTTTTCGCCTCTGCCGCACCTCCAGTCAGATATCCCAATGTCTATGGTATTGATATGCCCTCAGCAAAAGAGTTAATAGCGAATGGAAGAAACAACGATGAAATTTGTAAAGAGTTGGGGACGGATAGGCTCATTTATCAATCCTTAGATGATTTAATATACGGGGTCAAATCTGTTAACCCTCTTATCACTAAATTTGAAACTTCCTGTTTTACAGGAGATTATGTAACTGGAGATATTACCCCTGAGTACTTGAGTCTGATAGAGTCTCGTCGTAATGATGATGAGCTCAAGAAGAATGATGTTGACAGCAATCAACTAGACCTGAACCTAGTGCTAGGATAGGGAAAATGATTGGCTAATTAAACACTAATCGGCACTCAGTGTTATCGCACAAAAGATAGCCTCCCCTGGATTCCCAATCGGGCAGCACGTACCTGTCGTATTTTACAGAATTCTTTATGTGCCTATGGTGAGCAGGTTTATGTGTGTGTCCGTGGATTAGTTTTCTACATCTATTACGGTTCATCACGGAGATAACCTCAGCAACGTCTACATTCATAATATCAGATCGCAAAGTATTTTTATGATGATCGCTCGATGCTCTTGCTGATCGAACATACGAAATTCGTTCATCAATACTTTTATTCAAAAATTCTTCTTGCCACTTTTTTTGTCTCACCAGATGCCGAAAGGCCATATATTTTTTGTCTCCAGTGCAAAGCGTATCCCCGTGCATCAGAAGATATCTTTCGCCTAGCAAATCAATAACAGTTTCATCGGGAATTATTTTTATACCAGTGGCACAAGAGAATTCCTCACCAATCAAGAAATCTCTATTCCCATGCATGAAAAAAATATTTATTCCTCGGAGGGTTAACTTTCGAAGCATTTTTATAACCTGTGCTACATATTTGGAGGACAGGGTTTGATCATCTCCTATCCAGAAGTCGAACAAATCCCCGAGAATATATATATCTTTTGCCGAATCAGAAAATTTATTGAGAAATTGATCAAATCCAAAGCTATCATTTGGTTTTGTACTTCTTAAATGTATATCTGATATGAAAAGAGTAATTTTACTATTCATTTCCTCCACTCATTCTAATTATGGATTCAATCACGACATCATCTATTGGAACGTCAGCATTAAAGCCGTGAGTCTCGGTGGATACTTGCTTTATTTTATCGACTGTTTCATTGCCAGATATGACTTTACCAAAGACACAGTATCCAAAATCCTCCATTCTTGTTGATTTGAAATCGAGAAACTTGTTATCCACCACGTTTATAAAAAACTGAGCTGTTGCTGAATGAGGATCATTCGTCCTTGCCATCGCAATGGTGTAGGCTAAGTTGCTACACCCGTTATCAGCCTCATTTATGATAGGATCTTTAGTTGATTTTTCAATCATCCCCCGTTCGTAGCCCCCCCCCTGGATCATAAAATTATTAATCACTCTATGAAATAAAGTTTGGTCATAAAATTTTTCGTCAACGTAATTTAAAAAATTAGCCACGGTTAACGGCGCATGATTTTTAAATAACTCAATTTCGATGTCTCCCAGAGAAGTAGTCAGTTTAATCTTTTCTTCCATTTTAGTTCCCTATTAGTTCAATGGATTCAATTACGATTGGCTCCAATGGCACATCTTTGGCGAAGGGGCCGCCCCTTCCTGTTTTGGCAGATGCAATTCTATTAACCACATCCATACCGTCAATGACAATGCCAAAAACAGCGTAGCCCCAACCTCTTAGACTTTTGCTAGTGTGGTTCAAAAACCTATTATCCGCAACATTGATAAAAAACTGCGAAGTAGCTGAATGGGGTTGATTAGTCCTCGCCATAGCAATGGTTCCAACTTGATTCAATTCCATATTGTCAGCCTCATTAATAATAGGCTCATACGTACTTCTTTCGCTGTAATCAATATCATATCCCCCCCCTTGAATCATAAATCCAGGGATAACGCGGTGAAAAGTTGTACCGGTGTAAAGATCACTTTCTACGTATTTGAGGAAATTTTGTACTGTCACTGGTGCTTTCTCCGTGTAAAGCGTGATCTTGATGTCGCCATAACTGGTTGTCATTAAGACATTTTGATTTGCACTATTGACTAAAGTTGAGAATGAAATTAGTAAAATACATGAAAGAGTTTTCAACATATAAAATCCTTTTTTTATTAGTTTGATGTATATTAATTTTTACCTTCGAAAATAATTTTCCAGTCACCATCTTTTTTTGACCAAAATTGAAGTTTGGTCATTTGATCATTGAGATTATTACTCCTATAGCTTTGGGAAAAGCTTACAGCGACCATATTTTTTTGACCGGGGTACGGTGTAATAGCGACATCACCAATTTGAACTTTTATCCAAGTTTTTTGTGAGTTTATCGCTAATTTTTTTTTGGACCATGTTTTGATGTTTGATTTCCCATCCGTAAAAGCTTTTGAGTAATTTTTTAAATATTCAATGGTATTTAAACTCTCCCAATCTTCTTTCCATTGAAATAATCTGTTTAATATTATCTCTTTCATTTTTCGATTATCGTCAGGGTTAGTCCAATTAATTTTCTTTGTAAGTATCACGGGTGTTCCTCGTGGATCTATATATTTCCCCAATTGAACAAAGTCATCATTATTGAGAACGATACAGCCATCACTAGCTTGTGGGGGACGACTGTAGACGTTCCAAGGACTTCCATGGAGCCAAATGCCATACCCATTGTATCCTTGCAGTTTATCCCATTGGTTAGGGTAGTTAATTGGAAAAGCCCCGGCTCCGTAAAAATTTGAAAGCTCTGATGACTTTATTTTTTTCGTCACTCGGTAGACTCCAATCGGTGTCTTTTTATCCCCCTCTTTCAACTTCCCAGTTCCTCTTTTTCCTATAGTCGCATAAAAATTTCCTACTTCTATAAATTGGTCTGGTTCATTTCGGAAAACGTATAGTGTTGACCTTGAGGCATCTAGTACAAGTACGTGCTTAAATTGCTTTGGTATTTTAATCAAGAACTCTGGTATTTGACCTTGAAATTTTGTTTGATGAAATCTTTTTGATCTTACAATTGCTTCTTCAATTAAATTTGTAGATATTTTTTCTGGAACAAAGTTGGATCCTGGGCTGTTTAGCAGCTGAAATTGTGCTTGGAGCAGATCCCCCTTTATAAGATGGCCGAGAGTGAACTTTGGAAATCGCGTTACCAATTCGTCAGTTTTTTCAAGGGCGGACCCTAGCTGATTGTTGTAAATCTCTTCAAGGATATCGACAAGATTTGCCTCAATGTTGAGATCTTCATTTTGACTAAAAACTTCGGCAAAAGGATTGAGAAATGTTATAAGGATTATAACTA
>MDTD01112153.1_pt1 | contig 17572 bp, 19 predicted proteins | sample 811221 | NCBI WGS metagenome assembly MDTD01 (sample SAMN05326646, study PRJNA326480) | marine metagenome | isolation source: seawater | place: Pacific Ocean: South West | collected 2011 | reverse complement strand
TTATAGCTTGATCAACAGAATGACCATTTTCTCTTGCGCCCTCTTTGATGATCCTTATGCTTCCGTTTTCTTTTACTTCTTGTCCGTCTTTTGTTTGGCGTGCCAAGATTCTGATTTCATTTGATTTTAAGACAACGTAAGGTTTGCCATCAACAGGGTCAAGTGCAACACCTGGGTTTGGCAAAAGATCTTTATTTTCGAATCCAAAATTTTTATCTCCGTCTGTCTTCATGGAAACGTACACACGTGAAAGATCCATTGCAAAGTCAGGATTTCCCTCAGATGCTTTTACCTCTTTCTGAAGCTGTGGATTTTTTGCCCAGGTTCTTTTTTCTTTTTCAACTTCATCGCGGTCATTGATAGTAGTTGGAACGTTTTCTTTTAACAGGCCCTCAGAATCAATTGATCTTCCAGCGACTATATCAATTGTTCCAGTATAACCCTGTTTTCTTGGGCCCGCCTGTGTTCCTTCATTGTCACCCGCAGGATATGCAAGATTATTATCGGGATCTTCTGTAGGAGGCCTATCTTCGCCTAAGCAAATCAAAGTATTATTAGACCCTTGAATAACAAAATCACCGGGACGCTGAGTAAAGGCTGGGACAGGCTCTCGCGTGGTGTGCTTGTTGGATAGCGCATTCTTATTAATGAAATCAAAGTCAACTTGGCCTTTTAATATCTTGTCCCTTTCAGGACCGTCTTTTGGCGTGTATATTCCATTATTAAAAGGCGGGGCGCTGAGCGGGTCTGTTGGCTTTCTAGAATTTCCGCCAAGCGCAGACTTATTCATTGATGATTCTGAAAAGTAATCTACGCTCTTTGATCTTGGCCCGTGAGTAAAATTTGCATCTTCTACATACACAGGCTCCGCAATTCTACACATCCAAAATCCGCTATTTAACTTGTCACCGGGTAGTGCTGAATTCTTTTCCTTGCCGGCTTTTCCAGACTTGGATGGTGAGCTTCCTGGGCGAGCTGTTGCTTGTTTTTCAACTCCGGGCTGGAGTATCCACACAGTCTCACCAGGCTTTACTGGTAGGCACATGTGAGAAGAAAAGAAAGGATAATAAATACGCGGCATTACAATGCCAGTATTTGTGTACTGTATCCCCAGGATAGAGTTTCTAGGAGCAGTTTTAATCTGGAATTTAAGGGAAGCGTCAGTTCCTTTCGGCGTATCAATTAAGATACCTTTTTCTTCTTCAAAGAGTTTATCCAGCTTTCCTTCATCCAAAAACTCTACAGGGTTGCTGAGATATTCGAGGACGATCGCTCTTGTTATCAACCTAGGGTCAAATTCACCGACTGGATTTGATATAAACGTAGCCATTATTCTTCTGTCTCTGTCTTAGATGCACCGATTGTTATCTGGTCGTAGACATCGTCGATATCGACATTTTCAACCGTTTCTTGAGGTTCAGCCCTCTGCATAAGTTCAGCAAGCTTAACTAGCTGGTCGTTTGATTTTGACATTCTTTCCAGGTACTTAGAAATGGTCGAGCCATAGAGCGCGTGCTTTTCAGGATCTGCAGTTATTTCTTTCCAGAGGTTAGTGACAAGCATGCTAGCTTTCTCTCGATCCTGAAAGGCGTTCTGGTAAATCTCTTTCCAGACCTGCTCTTTTGTCTTTTCATCATTCGAAGAAGATTCTGAACTCATCTTTTTCCTTTAGCGCCCTGTATTTTTTCTTTAAGTTAGAGATTGTTGTTGTTAGTTGCTTCGGTGTTAATCCGCTTATTTCACGCAAATACACAAAAACTGCTCTTTTATTAAGAAACTCAAGTTCATCTGCGGTCTCAAAAAGAGATTTTATTGCGTTAATACAAGCTTTTTCGTTGTCAGACTTAGATTCATCTTGAAGGTGTGCTATCATATCTAAGTTCATCTTCTTTTCTTCTTCGCGAATCATTTGAGAGGCAGGATCTTCCGCAATATTGTAATCACCAAAGGCATACTTTTCAGAAATAGAAAATGAGCCACGATCGTCCATGCTGACATTTCTTCTAAACGATGTCGTCTTTTGCTTTGATTTTATTATTAAAAAGTTTTTCGCGACGACGTTAAAGTAAGAAAATGCTTTTGTCCCTCTAGAAGCATCAAACTTGTAAAGTGTTTCATAGAGGAAAGTAACGCAATCATTTTTAAGATCCTCGTAAGAATCGTGAAGACTTGTGAACTTATGAATAAAGATCAGGTTTTCAGATAGCTTCTCAAACGCAGGAAGAATCCTAGACGAATAAATTTTACTTTGCTCCTCTGTGCAGGAAGTTTTTTGAAACTCCTCAATCGCGAGCTGGGTATCTTCATTGAAATATAATTTTATCTGCTTCTTGGCCTTGGCAACACCAGGAGCAGAAGCTTTTCTTTTTCTCTTTTTTCGCGGCAAGTTTATTCTCCCGTAGAATTATCTTCGACTGTTCCGATTTGTCGTGCTATGTCTAAAATAATATCTGATATCTTTTTTATCTGGCTTAAAACCTGCCGGACTTCCACGCTGTCATAAAAAAGCGGTTTTTCTAAGACTTGACTTATTTCTCCATAGCACTCGTCAATTTCATCAAGCGCATTTTCAATCTTGGTCTCGAAATCAAATATTGTTCTAGCAAACTTAATCAAATAGTAAGCTTGAACTAAGAGAACACCAGAAAGAATAACAACTAAGCTAGTCACAAGATTTTTCCAAATCTTGATTCATATGTGCGACTTATAGTATCATATGAGTGTGATTTTACGATTTTCTCCCGAAGAGTTCTTGCCCTTCTTTCAAATATTTTTGGATGGTCTCGAAATTTCCTTAGACACTCTTTGAAAGACTTTTCCGAAGGATTTGCCCAAAGTGAGCCTTGTATAAATATCTGGTTATCAATCTTTTCCGAAGGGATCGGAACAAGGTCATGCTTCACTTTCATAAAGTCATCTCCTTTTAAGTAGTCTGTGTGACCCGACCAGTTTGTGGCGATGATAGGTAATCCTGCTGCTGCTGACTCTAAAAGCGGTAAACCAAAGCCCTCGCCACGAGTGCACGATACAAGGCATTTTATTTTAGGGTGAAGGTACAAATGCTTTACATGCTCGTCTGACATGTTTCCGTGCAAGATGTAAAAGTCAGGCATACCATCTCTCCCGATCTCGTTCAAGACATTTGTCACTACTGACTGTAGCCTCTTATAGTCTAAAATGGTTGATCTTCCCATATTTGTTTTCAAGACTATTCCGACGCTTTCATCATTCTTGTGCTCTTCACAGATCCACTTTATTGTATTGAATATGTTTTTTCTATCATTTTCTGTGTTGTATCCAGTGAGCTGTCCAAAAATCAGGTAATTAAAGTCCGTATCAAATTTAAAAAACTCTTCGGCAGTATCGATATCTTCTTTTTCAATTTCTTCCAAAACTTCTGGAAAACTCTCGGGAATTACAGTTATCTTTTCTTTTAAACTAGGGTTTATCTTTAAAAAAGAAGATGCAGAAAATGTCGATGGAAATACAACGCTCGACATTTTGCTGCAAGCCTTTACCCACTCAGGATTACACCGATCAGTTTCAACTCCAGCAGTAATGCCTACATTTATTTTTGCAAGACTTTGGTCCCATTCGTTTGGCAAGATGACTTGAAATGATACGTCAGGATTTTTTATTTCTTTTCCTGAGTAGTTCATCATCTTTCCGATGAATCCATCACAAAGGTCAGGATTTACAAACCAAGATGTGTCGCCCCAGGGTACACACTGTATGGAAAGATTTATCTCATTGTTTTCGGCTTTTTCAACAAGCCATCGTGCAACTTGTCTACTATGAACGCCGTAGCCACTCTGAGTGAGAACAGGTGCTCTTAAAATAACAGACTTCATTACGCTCCATTCATTTTTTTCATACGATAGGGTGGATATATTTTTTCTTTTTGGCCCTTCCAAGTTTCTGATAAATCCCAAAGAGACTGGTGCCACTTTTCGACAGTATCCTGGAGATTAAACTCAGAAAGCGCGTACTGTCTAGCTTTTTCACCGAGATCAGCTCTTCCAGCTGGACCCATCTCATAAAGCTTCATATATGCTTCTGCAGTCTTTTCATTGGTGCAATAATCTTCATAGATATAAGGGACCATTTGACTTCCTACTAAAGTTCTAACGTCTGGGCTTAACGCAATTCCATTCTCTGAACCATCTCTGTGGTCTACAACCTGTCGGGTTAATCCCCCAGTTGTCTGTGCGATAATTGGATTTCCTGCTTGCATTGCCTCTAGGGTAGGCAAACCGAAACCTTCATTTAACGCTATGTTTACACAAAAATCAGAAACATTGTGAAGGACATTCATGTCTTCGAAAGAAATTCGCTCTGTAGAAAAGAAAACATTGTCGTTCAGGTCAAGCATTCCCATGGCTTCAAGTAAGTTAGGTCCTTCCTGGTCCATCGGGTCGGTGTGCATGATCATTGTGGCTTTTCTATGACCATGCTTAGTCTCAAGTTCATCAAGAAACATCTTCCAAGAAACTAACACATCATTAGGTCTTTTTCTCTTTGCGTTTCTATTGATCCACAGGCCTACAAAGTGATCAGATCGATCCTTACCAAGAAGCTGATTTTTCTTAGTCTTTGCACTGCTTTTATTAAGCGGCTTAAAAACATCTTGTGGGAGTGCATGAGGTACAAAATTTGTTTTTCCCGGGTGGTGCTCTGATACAAGCCTGTACGTAAGATGACTATGACAATTTATAAGGTCAGTCGATGCGTAAAAAGCATTATTGAAAGCGGGATAGGGTTCATTGTCCCAGACGTGCCAGTAAGCAATAGGGCAAGTCTGGTGAATTTCGTCTTCCATTTCCCAGACCCAGATAAAAAATCTTGGGTCGGTAAACAAGAGAAGTATATCAGGTTTTTCAATTGCTAAAAGCTGCCTTATCATATCCCTGTTGCCAAAACCGTCAACAGGCTTAATTAAGATATCTGGGTGGGGCTGTGCAAGCCTATAATCCTCGTGCTTAATTGCAGCACCTAACTGTCTAATTGACCAGCAGCCTTTTTCTACAAGGCCGTTCGCCAAATATCTAGATTGACAACCCACGCCAGACGTGCTCAGCATGTGATCACTCAGCATCAATATTTTCTTTTTTTGCATTGGTTCCTCTAACTTGCGTATTATCATACACAAATGGATTTATTTTATAAAAATCAAGAACCGATGCAGTGCTCCGTGCCTTTAAATTCGCACCATCTACACGCGCTATAGTTCTTGGGAAAGAAGCCTTTGCGAACGGCTGCTAGCATAGACCGAACAGTCTTTGTTGCTTTTTGAATCTTCGCTTCTGAGCCTGAGACTTCAACAAGCTCACAGCGCTTACCGTTCTTGCCATCTCGCTTCAGTAGAATAAAGCCTATCTTAATGTCTTTAGGGTCGATGTTATGCTTTTGTGACCAGAAATGCTTATAGAGTATTAGCTGCATCTGGTAATTGAAGTCTTGTTTCTTTTGAGGTCTCCACCCCCAGCCTGCAGTTTTCCAGTCAAGAAGCCATATCTTGTTTTTTCCTCGCTTATCTTTGCTAAGAATGACTGCATCGATAAAACCCTTAAACTGCATCTCATCGTTCTGGATGACCTCGTAGAGCTGTTCCTCTCCTTCTACACCTTTCCACTCAGGGAATGTGTTATCTAAGAAATCTGGTACATCGTCGATAATGTCAGAGGCTATCTGCTTCCACTGCTCTCGCTCAGGTGAGTACTTGCAGAAGCCATTAGCAGCAATATACTCATTAATACCTTCTTGATTCTCATCCCAATAATCGTCGATCTCTTTGAAAGCAAGCTCTTTATCTATCTCTCTAGTTTCGATGTAGTGCTCACAAGTCGCGTGAACACCGGTTCCGAAGCCGAGGTAGGGAGAAGGATCAAAAGACCCCAGCTTGTCGATGTGAAGAAGCTTGTGCCGATATGGGCATTCTTTCCAAGCAAAGAGCTCAGAAAATGAGATATGGGGCTTACCTGTTGGGAATAACATATTCTAATGGTATATCAACTAATAAGAAAGTACAGTGTCTTCTAGGCGATGGTTAGGTGACCACCCTAGGATTTGTGTAGCTTTGGAGATATCAGCCATTGTTTCTCGGGCTTCTCCTGCTCTGGAAGGAATATAAGACTTCTCTCCTCCGACAAGATCTGCTACCTGATTGATAGAATAGTTTCTGCCTGTGCCAATGTTGAAAAGCCCATGATAGACCTTTGAATCCGCAGCCATTATATTTGCACGAACCACATCTTTTACATAAGTAAAATCGCGGCGTTGTTCACCATCTCCTACTATGGTTAGCTTCTCGCCAGACTCTTTCATACGCTTAAAAAGGCCTACAACTGGAGCGTATTGACCTTTCAGTGGCTCCCTTGGGCCATACACATTAAAATAGCGCAATGTGATTGTGCTTAAACCGTATAGGTCTGAGAACATCTTGCAGAGTTCTTCACCCTGCTTCTTTGATAGCGAGTAGGGAGTGAGGCAGTCAGGTATCATCTCCTCATGATGGGGAGGCTTGTTCTTATGGCCGTAGCAAGAAGAACTACTAGAATAAACCACTTTTTTAACCCCTGCATTTTTTGCGTGATTTAGAACCTTAGAGGTTCCGAGAACATTTGCTTCAAATGCACCTGAAGGATCATCGATAGTGGGCTGAATTCTAGATCGTGCGGCGAGGTGAAATACTATGTCAACATCTCTATAGAGAGACGCTGTCTTATCATCACAGATATCAATTTTGTGATAATTTGCGCCTTCAAATCTATAAAACTCGTGATTTTCATTTGCAGATTCATCATCAATTACAACAACCTGATCTCCTCGCTGCAGCAGTTCTTCAACAATGTGAGAACCGATAAATCCGCAACCACCAGTAACCAGAACTTTCATTACTCGCTCACAGCGCCCTTGATATCAGCCCAGTCTCTAGTTTGACGAACTTCTAAATTCTTCTGCCAGGAAGCTTTCATAACGACTGGATCGACGCCGATGCTTTCAAATAGCCCTATAAAGGCATTTATATCCTTAGGGAAGCATTTTCCACCATAACCTAGGCTTCCATCATGACCCGGAACATCTAAGTGAGAGTTACCTATTCTGCCGTCTGTTATAAATCCAGCCATTGCTTCTTCCCAGTTGCAATTCAGAGCATCTGAGGCTTGTCTCATCTCATTCATAAACGAAACCTTGACTGCAAAAAAGCAGTTTGCCATGTACTTAATAAACTGCGACGTTGCAACGTCGGTTTTGATAATAGGTGTATGTGGAAATCTTTCCCGATACAGGCCCTCAATTTTATTAAGATCTTCCTGCTCTCCTCCAAGGATAATTCTTGGAGCATTTATAAAGTCAAGTCTTGCAGCTCTTTCCGTTAAGAACTCTGGATTAAAAGCTATTCTCAAATCAGGATATCTTTTTTGATATTTTTCTGTTGTGCCAGGGACTACAGTTGACTTGATAATAAAAACAACATCTTCATAAGAAAAACCCTCTCGCTTTTTAACATTAACAATATCTTCAAATACGGAATCCATTATTTTTAGATCGATTACTCCACCCTCAACATTTGTCATTGGAGTGGGAACACAAACAAATACAAAGTCAGAATGGTTAATGACTTCTTCAAAAGTGTGTGTGCTCTTTGCAGGATCCAGGTCATAGATTTTTATATTTGCGTGAAGGTTGAATCCAGAGACTATAGCAGAGCCGACGAAACCATTTCCGACTATTCCTATGTTTTTCATTATGAGTCCTCGTTTTTTGTTAAGTAAAATTTGCATCTTTCAGAAATGTGATTCGCATAAGGGTGACGGTCATCTTGCATTTTACCCTCTACCATGTTCTCAGCAAAAAGATTACTAAGCACTGACGGTAATCGTAAACCTGGATACGTTTCGACAAATTTATCGCTTTGCTGCTGTGATTCTTTTCCGACCGGTACTACCCACTTAAGCTCACCACTCTTTCTCCTTGCAAGGGCATAAGCAAAGCTATCTATGTGTTCATCAGTAACTTCTTTTCCTATCCCGACATCAAAATACATCCATATGTCAGCGTAATATTCTGCCAAAGAATCCAAGTATACTTCCCAAGACAAAGAATTTGCCATAAACTTATAGGATATGTCAGACCACCACGCTTTCGCTGGCCCTATACAGTAGTATTGAGTTAGCCAGGATTTTCCCTCACCGCCAACGATATGAAATGGGCATTCTTCGCCGTTCAAAATTTTAAGATTTTTACTTTTCTTTAAAAAGGGAGAGATAAACTTAAGCGCACAGCCCGTGGAAAGGTCATAGTGCCTCAGGTTATTAAATATGACTTCGTTTTTGTGAACAAGTTTTTTTAAGTCTTTTGAGTATCCAAACCATGCCCAGTCTTTAAGCTCCCATGGATGAAATACCTCGTAGGCTTGTATCCAAATCTTGTAGTCAAAAAGTGGTCCATTGGACTTTTTTAAACCTTCAGAGAGGGCTTTTCTAAAAAACTTTCGATTGTGCTTTATGTCTGCCCTGGTTCTCATGACTAGTGCATCATCGCCCGCATAGTCCAAAACTGCGCTGTGAAGCATTATTTGACGCATCGTATTGTCTGCAGGATTTAAATTAAAACCTACAAGATTTTTCCAGCCAAGTGACTTTAGTTCAAGCCAGTTAGGGATAATACTTTGGTGCCAGCCGTCATCTAGCGGTTCAGGTAGCACAAAGTGATCAATAAATTCTGATAGTTCTTCTTTAGCATTGTCAGAAAGCTCTCCTTTCCAAGTACAAAACACTAATTCATCGATTATTTTTTCTTCTTTTAAAGAATTAAAGTATTTTAACTCATCAAAAAAATGATCTTTTTCTCTTACTAGTCCTGTGAATGCTACTATTTTTTTCAATTTATAGCTCCTGTTAAACCGGCTACAACATAAAAAAGATCGCTCTCTTGCGGCCGAGACTGACTGAACAAGAATGACACCTCTAAGCCCATGCTCTTGAAATAATTTTTATAAAAGCTAGTTACGAAATTTAATTCTAAATTGGATGTATCATCAAGACCGTAAAAACTAGCCCTTCTTTCTCTCCATGCTTTATTTTCATCGCTATAGAAATCATACGGGGAAAGCTTTACATTGAACACTACAGTTGTAGTCTTTTCCTTGCCTAAGAAGGGAATATAGTCCAAGGCATCAAAATGCTCACAGTATTTTTCTCCATAGCAACCCTGGGGATTATCGAAAACTATCATGTCAAACTTGCGTTCAAAGGCTTGCTCTTTTCCAATTTGATAAGAGTCTCCTATTCTTACTTTTGAATTTTCAGGTAGATTTGCTATGAGATCTTTTTCAAACCTTGAATCTATTTCCCAAGCGTGAACTTCTTTTACAAGATTTGCAAAGACAGCTGTTTGCCACGAACCGTCTCTAGCAAAAAACTCTAGGGCAGTCATTGAACTAAGATCTAGTCCTAAGTCATCTTGCAGGCGTTCACAAATTCTTCTCATTCCTACGTCACAATTATCAGGATTCATTTAGTTAAACTTTCTGAATACGGGCTTAAGGACGTGATCGTTTATTACAAACTTATCAGGGCTCTCTAAAGCGTCTGCATATAGCTTTAATGATTCTTCAATTGCGCCCAGGGTTTTTTCAAGCTCTTCTTTGCCATGCGATAAACTTACAGATATCCAGGGCATCAAAACTCCTGCCTTAATCATCTCTTGACAAAAAATTGTCCTCATTTTAAAGCAACTGCTTCCTAATTTATTATTGGTTACAAAGTAGGGCGAACAGTCAAATCCGTCAATGTAAAAGCAGTCTTTAAGTCCTAGCTTTGAAGAGACTTGATTAGCTCTTTCTTTTAATTCTCTCCCATAACTCCACATGTGATCAACAACATTTTTTTCTTGATATATCTTAACTGTTTCTATAAATGCGCCCAAGCTAGACATTTCTGCTCCATGCGTTGTAGACAGAAGAAAAGTTCTCTCAGATCCTGCATCTTGGATACCTCCAAGAGACATTATTTCTTTTTTACCGCAAAGCGCAGAGATGGAAAAACCATTTGCCATCCCCTTGCCAAATGTTGAAAGGTCAGGAACTACGTCATACAGAGCTTGAGCACCGCTTAGATGCCACCTAAATCCAGTTACCATCTCATCGAGAATAAAAACACAATTATTTTCATCACACTTTCTTCTCAGGTATTGAAGAAAATTTTCTTCATCTTTGCACTTTTGAGTTTTATCTAGCTTGCAGCGGCTAGAAAGATCACAGTCCTTACTAATGCAGGGTGACTGAATTGAAGCCGGCTCTAATATCAGTGCAGCTATGTCATTACTTTCTTCAAAAAGCTTATCCACGCTCTTTCTATTGTTGTATTCAAATCGAAGTGTCAAATCTTGAACTTCTTTAGGTACGCCTTTTTTTATTACTGTGTTACCGATAAACCAGTCATCAAAAGAAAAGAAAGGATGCTGGCTACATCGAGCAACATATTTTTTTCCCGTGTAGGCCCTCGCCAATTTCACTGCAGCTGTTGTAACGTTGGATCCATTCTTTGCAAACTTTACCATTTCAGCACCAGGTATCAAGTCAAGCATTGTTTCGGCCGCAGCCAGTTCTATTGCTGATGCTCTTGTTAGATTGTTTCCGTTGTTAATCTGTTCAATTGCTGCTGAATTCACTCTTTCATCTGCATACCCCAGAGTAATAGCACGAAGTCCCATCCCATAGTCAAGATATTTTCTCTCGGGACACCAGACATGAGCTCCCTTACCTCTTGTTAAAATTTGAGGAGCATTTGCAGGAAACTGGTCGTCTCCGCGACTATAGGTGTGACAACCTCCGGGTATTAAATTGTTTAGTCTGCTACTATAAGAATTCATAAGATGTCCAATATTTGCTGTGAAAGCAATTTGTAAGCAGGAACAGCAGGTTCATGAAGATATTTTTTTCTATATTCTTCGTATTGTACTGCGTCTACCTGATAATTTTTAGGATCTTTCACATACTCGACTATTTGATTTGCTTCACAGCTCGATCCTACCCACTCAAAATCATATTCACTGAAGTGCGCTCTTTTTGCCTCTTCATTAAAAAGTAAATTGTTTTCGCTGTTCGTGTTCACGTATATGGTGGGCTTATTATACATAGGAACCTCCATTGAGAGGGTCGATTGATAGTTTATAAGGGCATCCATATAAGTAAAAGCCCAGTGGGTGTCTAGGGGGTCTAGAACAGGTACTTTTCTGTCTGTAAACAGTTCATATGACCATTTTCCACCGAATCTTTCAGCCTTATGTCTTCGAACTTCATTAGGGTGCAATTTTAAAATCACATTGGGAATCTTGCAAACTTCTTTATAAACCTCTTGCGCTTCTTGATGTTGACACTGGATCGCATCAGGGCCCCACACAAATACAGGCAGCGAAGGATCTAATCCATATTTCAAACAAAACTCTTCTCTCGAAAGCTGCATGGATTCACCGGGATCTACGACGTCCCAAAGAAGGCAGTTAGAGTAAAGCATCTTGCTATTTCCGTAATTCTTATGTGTGTAAATTGACTCAAATTTCTTGCTCAAGACGCTGGAATAATCGGCGCCGGCATAGTAGAACTCATTTGCCATTTCGCTTATTTGCACGGTTGCAAATCCTGCTGATCTTGCACAATTTACATCGGCATTTTCAACATGTCCCTTTCTGTAGTTAGAAGACATTACGCAGACAGGATTGAATGATGCGTTTTTTAAGGCTTGTCCTGCTTGATGTATTACTTGAAATGCTGTTCCAGGATCTACGACCTTAACATTCTCTAAGGGGAATTTATCTCCTCTATACTTTAATATCTTTTCTTCAGAAAGGCCCCACTTACCCCCGTCAATCAGCGATAAAACATCACAGTTTTTTGACAGTTCGTTGTGAAGTTGTAGGTATTTTTGTGGATGTGAGTTGTGAATGCCGCAGAAGTACAAAATCACATTAGGTAGTTTTAGATTATTCATTATCTTTTTTCTCAATTATTTTGGCAGGCACACCAAATGCCACTTTATTGTCAGGAACATTTTTATTAACAAAAGAATGTGCACCTACCACGGCATTTTCACCAATAGTAACTCCTGGCATTATTGTTGTGTGTGATCCTATCCGAGCATTCTTGCCAATAAAAACTGGACCTTCTTTTTCATCTATTGTGCTGACTGTGTATATGGCACAGTGAGAGCCTATTTGAACGTCTTCGCATATAGTCATCCCACTAGAAGCATTCAAGTATGTAAATGCTCCAATGTCTGTGTTCTTTCCGAGTTCTAAATTTTCAGCGCCTTGAACCATCCAATTCCACTTTGTCAACTCTCCGTCTTTTATGATGGGATTCTTCCACTCTTTAAATCTTTTACTCATAAAATCTTCATACCCTTTAGCTTGGCAATAGCTTGACAAACCTCAAAATCAACTGCGTTGTCTATCTCGTAATTTTGCCACTCATCAATCAGAAAATAGCCGAGGCGATCTTGATAAAATGTGTGATTTTTCAAAAACGAAGAAACTTTTACTCCGTAAAAAACGCCGTAAGGAAAGTAAGCAGCTTCTAAGTCTTGCCTTCTTGAAGATTTTTGTGAAGAATCTATGAAGTCAACTATTTTGTTGTCCTGATCTATTTTCTTGCATATAGTTGGGTGAACTAACGATACCTTGCCGAGTGATGTGAGGGCATCTATTTCCTCATATCTATCAAAAAATTCTCTAAGGCATTCATCAATGTCGCTTACTTTTCTAAGCGGTGAAGTTGGCTCCAGAAGAACCATAACGTCATAATTCTTATCTCTTGTCTTTTCAAGAAGATGTAGTAGTGCCTCTGATGTAGGAGATTCATCTGTAGCATATTCGTCAGGTCGCATGAATGGAACATCAGCTCCGTATTCTAAAGCTATTCTAGCTATATCTTCGTCATCCGTAGATACAATTACGTCATCGATAAGATCACTATCAAGCGCCCTTTTTATTGACCAAGCTATAAGGGGGTGACCTAAAAATTTTTTAATATTTTTTCCTGGAAGACCCTTGCTACCTCCTCGAGCAGGAATTACTGCAAGAGTTTTCATTTAATCATCCTTCTAACTACAAAAGCTTCTGCGGCTTCAACACAAACCTCTGTTCCTCTTTTTGCAGCCAAGGCAGAAATCCCTTTCAGAGACCTGGGGTGAGGAAAGTTTCTAAGCTCATTATCGTAAACCTTCATCATTCTTATTTTTTCTTCCAGGAAATCAGAAATGTCTACATGAAAATTTGGAAAAAATGGCGAAGTACCCCAGTCAGTCTCTGACAGCGTTTCGTATTCTAGGAAATTTTTGACATTGCAAGCATGAGGCCTAGAAGCAACCAAGGCTGCTTTATTGATAATACTATGATCTGTGTGAAGATCTCCTAGAAAAGGAGAAAGCAAAGTATCAGGATCAAACTCTTTTACAATACCATGAATCTTTAGGGCAAGCTTAGACTGGTCGACTGTAGACAAAGATGCAGCCTCGTACTCCAGTTCAAATATGTGAGAACCTCTCAGTATTTTGCTTATTTTCTGTATTTGATTTTTTCTTTCGCTGACGTATTCGTGAGACCACATTGGCTCAGTAGGACTTGTCACATAGCATATTCCGATGCTGCTTCCTTGAGCAGATAATTGTGCTAAAAATCCTCCGCAACCTAATACTTCATCGTCAGCGTGAGGAGCTAATACCAAAATTTTTTTCATGACTAATACTCTATTAGCTTTTTAACAAAATAATCGTCAATGTTCACTTTTTTCAGTATGCTAACTATTTTTTTTGCAGTGTTTCCAGACCCATAAACGTTTTCAATTTTCTTTACTTTGAGCTTGAAAGATTCGTCCTGCAGGGATTTCTGGATCCCGGATAGAATTTCTTCTCTACTAGTACCTACAAATATGACATTTTCACTAGCTATTCTGTCTCTGTTCCTAGAGCCGACATTAACTACGGGAACTCCAAGTGATGCCGCTTCTATTATTCCTGAGCTGGAATTTCCTACTAGGACATCCACAGAAGAGAGTAATGAAACATAGTCATCATGATCAAGATTGACAAAAGACTTTGTTCTTGTATTTCTTGACATCTTTTTTATAGCAGCTACAACCTTATTGTTTCCCTTGTCATTATTTGGATGAATCCAGATTGAAGATGCACCTACAGAACTAAGGCATTCAAATATCCTTTCTACATCCTTGTGTGCATGCTCTTCGATATCATCTGTAGAATGAAAAAGGCATAAAGCAAGCTTATCGGTTAAAAAATCTTCACAAGAAAGTTTTGAGAGAATATCTTTCCTTTGAAAGTTCTTTTTAGAAACTATTGAATCCAGGCCGAGTGCACCCACATCATAAACTCGATGAGGAGATTCTCCCATCTTGACAAGCCTTTCAGCGTGATCAGAAACTGCAGCGAAATGAAGATGAGAAAACCTACTAATTGAGTGTCTAATTGACTCATCTATATGACCATCATCGGTCTTGTCTCCGCCATGAATATGTGCGATAGGAATCTTTAGGCATGCTGCAGCAAGACATCCTGCCAGTGCTTCAAGTCTGTCACCTAAAACTATAACTAAATCAGGTGATTCTTTAGCAAAGATATTCGAAGCAGTTTCTATCCCTCTTGATAATCCAGTAGAAAAATAGTGGTCTCCTTTGACATTCTCATCATACATTTCCCGGCCAAAGACAGGACATGAACAGTCTTTTTTTATTTCCTCAATTGTGCTGCCATATTCAGACAGCGTGTGAGTTCCTGTTGCTAATATAAAAACGCTAAATTCTTTTGATTTTTCTAATTCGAAGATTAGGGGTCGAAGAATACCGTATTCAGATCTGTTTCCAGTGACAACTCCAATTTTAGAAATTTTTCTAGCCATCTATCACCCTGGAATCAGTGCCTATGTCTCTCCATTTTTCTCCCATTGACATCAGTGCAGTCAAGATAGAAACTTTGCCAAAACCTTTTTTAATAACTGGGTCATGATATTTCACAGCTATGCCCTCTTGATCAAAGGCGTTGTGATCAAGGTAGTTTCTACCTCCCATACCAGAAAGATACGTACTGCATTGATTTTCCATACACCAAGTGGATAAATTTTTAGATGCTGAATTTTCCGTTCTGGAGACCACCTCAATAAATCTCGTGTTTATCTCCAGCATCTCTATTAGAGAAAAGATAAGTTCTAAGTTTAGGTCTACTAGTAAATCTCCCGGCCCAAACTTCTGTATCTTAGACTTTATTTCTGGGCCATACTGACTCCAAAGAGGATATCTTGAGTATTTTTCTGTAATCCCGCCTAGAATTTTTTTCATCTTGCAAGATCGTGCTATTTTTACTTGATTTATTTTATCGCCGAGATTTACTTCTACGGGCACAGTCAACCACTGGTTCTTTTCTTCATCGCCTACTAGGACGCGATTGTGAAGATTACCTTTTCCATACTGCGCAGTTGACATTAAGCCGAAAGTATCAGCTTTATCCGCCCTTAGCCAAAATCCTGCGTAAGGAATAAAATTAGTTTGATGAGCCGTGAATATCACTGTGACTTCCGCCGATTAATTCTATTTTTTCTACCAGCTCTAAGACTTTGTAATCCTCAGATAAGTTGCACTCTGGCGCGGAATTATTATGTACAGTATCAAAGAAGTTTCTGAGTTCATCATCATACATTCTTTCTGTTGAGAATTCATTGTAGCCTTCGTGTGCTTCTGCGTTAGCCTCAACATACTCATCTACAATCTTTCCATTTTCATCATATATTCTGACGTAATTTTCAACCCAGTCAAACTCTATGTTGCCCTCTTCACCAATAATTCTTAAGACCCTATAGGGTTTATGACTAAAGACATCTATAGTTGCAGAACCCTGTATTAGACCTTTCTCATTTGAGTGTCCTATAAGAAAAGAATACAAGTCATCTATTCCGGTTTCATCTGCAATTTCGCTCAGGCCCATAACAGCCGCTCCATGAATTTTTGCATCAATTCCAAACAGCCATGTTAGCCAACCAAGCTCAAAAGCTGCAATCTCTCTTCCAGCACCGGTGATGGGGTCGGATACATAATAGTCTTTTATGTCCTGCCACGGATGCCAGTCTCTAAGATTTCCTGCACACCTATAATCATACGAATGAACTCGACCTATTTTGCTCATATTTTGTTTTATGTGAGAAATAGACTGCTTAAACTTTATTGTTGCAGACGGAAAGAAAATACTTTTATTCTGGCTGGAAAGTCTAGATATTTCTTCATAGTGATGTCTATCATTAGGAACAACGGAAGCTTCGCAAAAAACATGACATCCTTGACTTAGAAACTGCTTTGATAAGTCTATGTGGTGCTTTGGAGGTGTTGACAGGACAACAATACCGTTAGAAAAATCGCTGATGTCTTTTATCTGATTCACGCCTATCTTCTGTGCGACTTCTTTAGAATTTTCTGATATGTCAAAGCCCGCGATATTCGTGTACCCTAGACGCTTTAGACACCTGACCCTTCGTTTACCCATCGATCCACAAAATCCTACCACTAAAATATTCATATCAATCTTCTCTCATTAAGCCAGTCGAAAACCATTTTTTCTACTTCTTGATCTTCCATAAAGCTGCTCGCCAGAGAAGCTTTGTCTTTTTGCATCTCTCTAGTTATTATCAAGTATTTTTCGTCTTCTTTACAGAATTTTAGTTCTTCATCAGACACTAATATTTCATCAAATTTTTCTCCGGGTAGCAAGCCAATGACGTCAAAAGAAAGCTTAGACTTGGGTCTGAGTATTTTTAACATCTTTTCAGCGACTGTCTTGATCTTTGCTTTCTTCATCTTTAAGATGAAAATAGGAGTTTCACTTTCTCCCTGTGTGAGATCTAGACAGTCTAAAACTAAATCTGCGGCGTTCTTAACAGAAATAAAGTACCTAGAAATGTTCACATCAGTAAGAGTAATAGGGCTTCCTAATTGAATCTGGTTATAGAAAGTCTCAATTACGGATCCTGCTGTTCCGAATACGTTACCAAATCGGACAACGGTGAAAAGTGTTTTGTTCTTCTTGCTTCTCTCAGGTGCGTTTATAAAAACTTTTTCAGCTAAAGATTTTGTGGTGCCCATTACAGAGAGTGGGCGAGCCGCTTTATCTGTGGATATGAGAATGGAATGATCAACATTCTGCTTTCTACATGCGTCAACAACGTTTTGTGTTCCAAGCACATTTGTCTTAAAGGCCTCGTCAGGATTAAATTCACAAAATTTTACGTGCTTGAGAGCTGCAGCATGAATAACAATATCTGAGTCTGCGACCGCGCGCTCCAGGCGATCTTTATCTCTGACATCCCCTAGTAAAAATCTGCACTTTTCAGGGTTGCTTATTTTTTGAGACAGCCTATACAGGGAATATTCAGAATTGTCAAATCGCAAACGACTTCAGCTCAGCATGCATCATTCCCATTCCCAGACCAATCATACCAACGATTGACTTGATTCACATTGCTAGTAACCACCCCATTATTTGTTGCCACCAACCACAATTTCAAATTCCCTTCC
>MDTD01101604.1_pt1 | contig 17574 bp, 19 predicted proteins | sample 811221 | NCBI WGS metagenome assembly MDTD01 (sample SAMN05326646, study PRJNA326480) | marine metagenome | isolation source: seawater | place: Pacific Ocean: South West | collected 2011 | reverse complement strand
TTTACTAATAGCTGTTATGCCAGTGTTGGCTGGGGCCGTAACTATGATGTTGATGGACATTCACTTTGGCACAAGTTTCTTCAATGCTGCTGGTGGCGGCGATCCGGTTCTCTTCCAGCATATTTTCTGGTTCTTTGGACACCCTGAAGTTTATATTATGATTTTGCCCGCATTTGGAATTATCTCTCATATAGTATCGACTTTTTCTAAAAAGCCTGTTTTTGGTTATTTAGGAATGGTATACGCAATGGTTGCAATAGGATTTATTGGATTTGTTGTTTGGGCTCATCATATGTATACTGTTGGTTTTAGTGCAAACGTAAGAGCTTATTTTATGTTGGCAACAATTGTAATCGCTGTGCCCACAGGTGTTAAGATTTTTAGTTGGATTGCAACAATGTGGGGCGGATCAATTACCTTTACCACTCCGATGCTATTTGCTTTGGGGTTTATTTTCCTGTTCACACTGGGAGGTGTAACAGGAGTTATTCTTGCTAATGCCGGAGTTGATGTAGTATTGCATGACACTTATTACGTAGTAGCGCATTTTCACTATGTTTTAAGTATGGGTGCTGTATTTGGTATTTTTGCGGGAATTTATTATTGGTTTAGTAAAATGAGTGGAAAAACATACTCAGAATTTTTTGGAAAACTTCACTTTTGGTTATTTTTTGCTGGAGTGAATTTAACATTTTTCCCTCAGCACTTTCTGGGCTTAGCTGGAATGCCTAGAAGAATTCCAGATTATCCAGATGCTTATGCCGGATGGAATGCCATATCGTCTATTGGCTCTTATCTATCTTTTGGTTCATTCCTACTATTTATAGTCGTTATGTGCGTAGCTTTATTTAGGGGTAAAAAAGCCGAGGCTAATCCATGGGGAGAAGGTGCAAAAACTTTAGAATGGACCCTTCCATCACCTCCACCATATCACCAATTTGATACCTTGCCTGAAGTAAAAAATTAATTTGTGTCTATATTAAACAACAAGCAACAAGGCCGTATTTACCAAAATGGGTATAACATCCTACTTCTATCTATTATTAATTTTTTAAAACAGATATACGCACTTATCAAGCCTGGTGTTATCTCTTTGGTTATTTTTACTGCACTTTGTGCAATGCTTCTTGCTCCTTCAGATAAAAATATTTTCATACAAGGTATTTGTTTACTGCTAATTGCATTTGGAGCCTCTGGCTCCGCAATACTAAACATGTGGCATGACCGTATAATTGACTCAAAGATGGAAAGAACTAAATTTAGACCTATTCCCTCTGGTAATATTTCAGCTAATACAGCTCTGGCTGTGGGATTGGTATTTTCTTTTTTTTCAGTAGTTGCTCTATTTTTTTTCGCAAATATATTAGCTGCCTTATTATTAGCTTTTACAATTCTTTATTACTCAGTTTTCTATACAATGTATTTAAAACATAAAACTCCACAAAACATAGTAATCGGGGGCCTTGCAGGTGCTTTACCTCCGGTGATAGCGTGGATAAGTGTATCAAGTGAAATGATTTGGTATTCAATAATTTTGTGTTTGATTATTTTTCTTTGGACACCTCCTCACTCTTGGGCTCTTGCAATTTATAGAAACCAAGATTATTCAAATGCAGATGTTCCTATGTATCCCGTAAAATATGGTATTAAGAAAACATTATTAATGATGAATATTTACACAGCTTTAATGATAATATCTGTAAATCTGTTATTTTTTCTTAATTTTGCTGGTTTGATTTTTTTTATTGGTTCGAATTTGTTTAATGCATACTTTATTTTTAAAATTTATAAGTTGAATTATTCTAATAACCAAAAAAAAGATGCAATTAAACTTTTTGGTTTTTCAATAATTTACTTATTTTCTATTTTCTTAATTGCTGTTTTAGATAAGTATTTTTAATGGACAGGAAGAATAAAAATCGCATCGTACTATTTATATTAATTTGTTGTGTAGTTGCTTTTTACTTTATTACAATTCAAAGAATTAAATCTGGGTTTTGATCAAAAACAGTAAGTACAAAACTGTAAGCTTTTTATTATTGGTTATAGTCTTCATGTCAAGCTTGGCATATTTCTCTGTGCCTCTCTATAAGTTATTTTGTGACTTAACCGGTTTCCAAGGCTTTAACCAAAATACAATCATATCTAGAGATACTATTGGTAATAATGATAGCAAATTAGAATTTAATGTCATATTTACCAGTCAAGTTGATGATGATTTAAATTGGATATTTGAAGCTCCTCCTAAAATGAATGTTAACGAGGGAGTAAAATATGATGTTATTTTTAAAGCAAAAAACAATTCCATTGAAACAATGACAGGTACATCAATTTTTAATATATTACCTCCAAAGATTGGTCCATATCTACTGAAAATAGAGTGTTTTTGTTTTCTAGACCAATCTATAGAAGCAGGAGAATTAGTGGAATTTCCAGTTACTTTTTATATTGACCCTTTAATCTTGGAAGATCCTGAAGCAAGTAGGGTGAAGAATGTCACTTTGTCATATACCTTTTTTAAGAAAAAAGGATGAAATATCGTAAATGGTTGATTTAGTCTTTAAAGACTCAGAAAAGAAACATAAGTACCATTTGGTAAATCCAAGCCCATGGCCTTTGGTAGGATCTTTTTCAGCTCTATTTCTTGTTTCTGGAGTAATTCTTTACATGCATTATGAAATGTGGTGGCCAATGATAGCAGGTCTATGCTTAATTTTTTTCACTATGTTTATGTGGTGGAGAGACATTATAAAGGAAAGCACAATTTTAAAGGTTCATAATTCGATTACCGAAGCAGGTCTACGCTGGGGAATGGCTCTTTTTATAACCTCAGAAGTAATGTTTTTTGTTGCTTTTTTTTGGGCTTTTTTTGATGCCAGTCTTTTACCTAAGATTTTCATGGAAGATTATAAAGAGGTATTTACTGGGTCTTTTGGAATTGGCATTTGGCCACCTGATGGTATAGAAACTTTTGATCCTCTTGACATTCCTTATCTCAACACTCTTATTTTACTCTTATCGGGCACCACATGCACATGGGCGCACCATGCTGTAAGAGAAGGACATAATGATGAGGCTCTTCAGGGTTTATATTTAACTGTATTTCTGGGCGGTATTTTTACATGTCTTCAAATTTATGAATATCAGCATGCCACATTTGGCTTTACTGAGGGAATTTATCCGTCAACATTTTACATGGCTACTGGTTTTCATGGCTTCCACGTGCTTGTTGGAACGTTATTTTTACTTGTTTGCCTTTTGAGAGCAAGAAAAGGACATTTGACGCCTGAGAGACATTTTGGCTTTGAAGCAGCAGCATGGTATTGGCATTTTGTAGATGTAGTATGGTTATTTTTATATATTGCCATTTATTGGTGGGGAAGATAATTTCCCTTACAAAATTTTTATTTTTCAAATCTAGTAAAAAAAAATGAGAAGCAAATCTTTAACTATTGTTTTTCTATTTATATCAACTCTTACATTTGTATTGGGATGTTGGCAACTTTATCGCTTAGATTGGAAAAATAATCTTATAGAAAATATTAATTCTTCAATACAAAATCCTAAGATTTATGATTTCAAATTTGATAAATATAGTGAGCTAACTTCAGTAAAATTAAATAATAATTTTGAAATTTCTAATAAACCAATTTTTCTAGAGTCCAAAACATTTCAAAGCAAAGTTGGTTTCCATGCTATTACGCCATTATATCTTAATAAGATGTTTTACAGTGTCTTAAATTTGGGATGGTTGCCTGAAAAAAATATTAAACAAGTTGATGAACTGGTCAATTTATTTAATGCAAAAGATAGTGTTGATGTTTACATAAGACACTTAAGATCTAATAAATCTTTTTTTATTCCTGAAAATAACTTAGTAGATGATATTTGGTTTTCAGTTAATAAAAAAGATATAGAGTCTTATTTTCAAAACCAAATAAATACTAATTATTATTTTGTCCTGTTAGACTCAGATATCAAACCAGAAATTAATCCTTTGGTGTATCTGCAAAATAATCATTTAAATTATTCAATTACATGGTTTTTGTTAAGTATTTCAAGTATTGTTATGTTATTAATCATCAGAAAAAAAAATGGATAAATTAAAAAACCTATTCAAAAGTTATTATGTACTCAGTGATATTAGTGGAATACTCTTTTGGGATAATGCTACTAATCTTCCCTCAAATAGTATTGACTCTAGAACAGAACAAATGTCCGTTCTCTCTCAATTTACTGATAAAATTTTTAGATCCCCAGAGGTCTTAGGATATCTTAAAGATACGTCAAAAATAAGTTTATCAGAAATTGACCAAAAAAATTTAAACTTAATGAAAGATGTTATCATTAAAGAAAATGCCATTGATCCAAATTTAAAATCAAAACTAATCAAACAAAAACTTAAATGTGAACATCTATGGCGTGAGGCGAGAGGTAAAAACGATTCTTCTATAATTGAGAATGATTTTAATAAATTATTAGATTTAGTTCATGAAGAAGCAAATCAATTATCTATGGCAACTCATCTTTCACCATACGACTCTCTAATTTCGAAATATGATATGGATTATAATTCTTCTAAAATAAATAAAATTTTTGAAATTATTAATTCTGAAATTATTCCAATATATTTATCCTCAAATAAAAAAAAAAAAATATCATTGTATGAAAGACCAATAAACGAAAATAATATTTTAGAAAAAACTAAAAATAGTCTAACAGATTTAAGTTTTGATTTTTCAAAAGGTCGAATAGATCAATCACATCATCCTTTTTGTGGAGGAGCAAATGATGATGTAAGAATTACAACAAGATTTGAAAACAACATACTAGAGACATTGTCAGCACTTTTTCATGAAACAGGGCATGGAGTATATGAGCAAAATAGACCTAAAAAATATTTATACGAACCTGTTGGACAGTCGAGGAGTTTGAGTGTTCATGAGAGTCAATCTTTATTTTATGAAAATCATATTTTTAAATCTAAAAATTATTTTTTAAAATTTTCTGAGATATTCAAATTCCAAAAAGAATTAGTTAATTCATTTATAGATCATTATCACTCTATCCGAGTCAACCCAATAAGAGTAAGCTCAGATGAATTTTCTTATCCAATCCATGTTTACATAAGATACGAAATAGAAAAGATTATTTTTAAAGAAAAAATAAAATTTAAAGAAATCAAGTCTATATGGAATTCTTATTATGAGAAGTACTTAGATATAAAAATTTCTAATGAGTCGGAGGGCGTATTACAAGATATTCATTGGTATGAAGGAATATTTGGGTACTTTCCTACCTACGCCTTGGGCGCCATGATTTCTTCACAAATAAAATATAATTGCCCGTTTTATGAAAATTTCTTATCAGAGCCATCATCAGAAAATGTAAATGAAATTGCAAATTGGTTAAATAACAATATCCATCAAAAGGCTTCTTTGTATTCTTCTGATGAAATGTTAAAAGAAATATCAGGAGAAAAATTAAATTCTAATTTTTATCTAAAACATCTTAAAGAACGTTTTATAAATTAAGTAATGGATTATAAAAGTACCAGAAATAGCCAAAAAATCTTTTCCTCAGAACAAGTGTTAAATTATGGTTTGGCTCCAGATGGTGGATTATTTATTCCAACTGAACTTCCTAAATTTTCATTAAAATCAATTGATGCTTTAAAAGGATCAAAGTATGAAGAAATTGCTTTTTTTATTCTTGAACCTTTTCTTAATGATTTATTTACTGATGTAGAGATAAAAAAAATTATTAATGAAGCTTACAGCAAATTTGATGAAGAAATTGTCTCTATCTCCCACGTGGGCGATAATACTCTATTAAACTTATTCCACGGGCCTACTCTGGCATTTAAAGATTATGCCATGTGTCTTTTAGCTAAAATCTATGAATATTATTTAGAAAAAAATAATCAAAACTTGGTTATAATTGGTGCTACCTCTGGTGACACCGGATCTTCTGCCATTCACGCATTCAAAGGCATAGATAACATTAAAATTTTTATTCTTCATCCGAATAATTCTACTTCACTCTTCCAAAGAAAACAAATGACAACAAGTGGAGCAAATAATGTGTTTAATATTGCATTAAATGGAAGCTTTGATGAATGTCAGGCTTTGGTTAAAAATATATTTACCGATCGATTACTAAATGATAATTACAATTTCACTGCTATAAACTCAATTAACTGGTTTCGAGTTCTACCTCAATCAATTTATTATGCTTGGAGTTATTTAAATCATTCCGTAGAGAATTTTGTTGTTCCAAGTGGAAATTTTGGAAATATCTATTCAGCATATACTTTAAAAAAAATGGGTTTCCCATTAAAGGATTTAGTAATAGCAACTAATGAAAACAATATTCTTCATAGAATTATTCAAAATAATGATTTCTCATTAATTGATGTAATAAAAACAAATAGCCCAAGTATGGACATTACTATCTCAAGTAATTTTGAGAGATTATTATCTGAGTTTCTAGACCCATCTACTTTAACAGATCTCTATCAAAAAATACCAACCAGAACTCATCAAAAAAAATTAGATAATAATGTTAATATATCTTTATCAAAGAATTTTATCTCAATGTCAGCCAATTCTGCTGAGGTAGAAGAAGAGATCCAAAATACATATACAGACTATAATTTAATTGTGGATCCCCATACTGCTATAGGCCTTATCTGTGCTAAAAAATTAAAATTGAAAGAAACTATGTGTCTAGCGTGTGCTCATCCAGTTAAATTTCAAGATACAGTCAGAAAATCTATTTCTGATCAAATTCAATATGATAAAAATTTCATTTTTGATCATTTGGAGAAATTTGACGTATTAGATAATAATTATTCAATCTTAAAGGAGTATATTCAAAAACATGCCTAAAGTTCACTCACTTCAAAGCGGCCTTACTTTAATTACTGATTACATTGATACAGTTGAAACAGTTTCTGTCGGAATGTGGAATAAAGTAGGCGCTAGAAATGAACAAGAAAATATCAATGGAGTGGCCCATCTTTTAGAACATATGGCCTTTAAAGGTACCAAAAACCGATCAGCTTTAGATATTGCTAAGGAAGTTGAAATGGTTGGTGGGGCAGTGAATGCTTATACCTCTCGCGAGTTAACAGCATACTACATGAAAGTTCTTAAAAATGATATTGACCTGTCTGTTGATATCATTAGCGATATATTACAAAATTCAATTTTTGACTCAAAAGAGTTAGACAGAGAAAGGGGGGTAATTCTTCAAGAAATAGGAATGTATTTAGATACCCCAGATGACGTTGTTTTTGATAAATGGCAAGAGGTAGCATATCCAAATCAACCTATGGGGAGATCTATATTAGGAAAAACCGAGATAATTAAAACTATTTCAAGAGATGAAGTTGAAAATTTTATGAAAAGCTTTTATAGACCAGATAAAATGGTTTTTTCTGTTTCAGGAAATTTTGAAGAAAGCCATATTTTAAATTTAATTGATAAACATTTTCTTAATTTACCTCAAGGTTACGATAATCACTCACCTAAAGCTAACTATCAAGGAGGAGAATTTCGTCAGGATAAAGATTTAGAACAAGTTAATATGATTTTGGGCTTTGAAGGAGTTGATTTTTACTCTGACCTCTATTACCCAACTGCTGTCTACTCAACAGTATTAGGCTCAGGTATGTCCTCAAGGTTGTTTCAAGAAATTAGGGAAAAAAGGGGGCTTGTTTATAGTATTTCAAGTTACACCTCTTCTTTCTCAGACTCAGGTATATTTGGTATTTATGCTGGAACAGGTGAAAAAGAAGTCATGGAGTTAGTTCCAGTTTTGTGTGATCAATTAAATTTAGATGCAAATTCATTTACTTCAGAGGAGCTACAAAGGGCAAAAGCACAATTTAAATCTTCATTGCTAATGGGACAGGAAAGCACATCAACAAGATGTAGATCTAATGCCTCAAAATATTTAATGCATAACAGAATAATACCAATTGAAGAAATCATTGAGGAGATTGATAATGTAAAACTTGATGACTTGGAAAGAGCAAGAAAAAATATTTTAAAATCCAATATTACTCTATCTTCAATAGGGCCTGTTAAAAATTTAGAATCTCTAGACTCCATCAAAAGAAGACTCAGTTAAATTTTCAGCTGATTGACGAGCTAACCGATCTACTTGATTATTTAGTTCATTGATATTATGTGCCTTCACCCAATTCCATTGAATATTTTTGCCAGAGTTAAGCACATCTAGTTCTTCCCATAAGTCTTTGTTTTTGACAGGCTTCTTTGAGGAGGTTTTCCAATTATTTTTCTTCCAATCTAAAATCCATGTTGTAATTCCATTTTTTAAGTAATTGCTATCAGTATGAATGAGAAATTGATCCTCATTCTTTAAAAATTTTAAAGCTTTGATAGCGGCTGTTAGCTCCATTTGATTATTTGTGGTGTTTTTAGCATATCCTGACCGACTTGTAATAATACCTCTCTTATTAATTAAAAAAGCCCATCCACCATGACCAGGATTACCTAGACAAGATCCATCAGTGTAAATTTCAATCAAATCAAATCCTGAAGATTATTTTTTTGGTGAAAAGTCATAATTTCATAAAACTCTAAGGGATCTTTGTGTACAACATTGCCATGATTGTTATAGTACTTGTCGTACAGTCTTGTTAGAAAAAATCTAATAGCACTTGCTTTTAAATAAAAATTTAAATGTTCCTTTTCTTCATTTTTCCAATTAATTTGCTCGAGATAATTTTTTATAAATAAACTAAAATTATTTTCATCAAAATTATTATTTTTGAAAAACCAAGCATTAATAAGTGTTGCTAAATCATAAACGATACTATCACTGCAAGTAAAAAAGAAATCAATTAACCCTGAAACTTTATCATCATGAAAAAAAATATTATCTTTGAATAAATCTGCATGAATTAGGGCATGTCTAATATTTTTTGGAAATTTATTTTCTAAATTTAAAATTTCATTTTTAATTTCTTTTAATTCATTACTATGATTGCCATTGTAACCATCAAATTTATTTAAAATGTAATTCCAGCTTGGTATTAACATATTATTTTCTCTTTTTAATTTGGAGTTAAGGCCAACTCTATGAATATGAGAAATAAAAGACCCCAAAGAAGTTAAATTATTTTTATTCATATTTGTAATTTGAGATCCTTCAATGAAGGAATAGATAGCACAGGGCTTCTCTTTAATAATAAAGATATTTTTATTTTTAATATTAATAGCAATCGGGCAGTTAATACCATTACTTTTGAATTCTTCCATAGCCTCATTAAAGAATGGTAAGTCAGATGCTTCAGTTCTTTTTTCAAAAATTGTGAAAATATATTTTTTGTTATTTTCTACTTTTATTAAGTAATTAGTATTTTCTACACCTTCCATAATACCATTAACTTCATTTATTTCGCCTATGTCTTTAAATAAATGTTCAATATCTTTTTTATTTATCTTTGTATATACAGCCATGGAGGAAATTGAAAAAAAGAATTCGTGCTTTCATGATAATTTAATAGTATTAACTATCATAATGCTTAAATCAATTATATTGCCAATATTATCACTTCTTATAGTTTCTTCATGCAATGTAAAAAACCCATTATCTAAGAAAAATCAAATTAGCTACTTAGAATGTCCTAAATCTCTTATTTTGGCACCTGGAAGTAATATAGTAATTGAGAATACCAATCTATCCCTTAATAAAGATTATAATTTATCATGTTATTTTTATGAAAATGAGTCTGATCAGGTAGTTTTCGATTTGAATTATAATATTGAATTAAATGGACAAGAACAAAAAGAGAAAACATATATTTTTGAATTTTGGCTATTTGTGACAGATAAAAAAGAGTCCTCAAAATTAACAGAATATAAATTAGATAAAAAAATCATTACGAGTTTTAATAAAGATAACTCTTTTAAAAAGACTTTTGGTTTTGAAGATCAGTTAAAGTTAGATAGAAATATTTATGATAACGGTGTAAAAATATTTTTATCCTTAAATTAATTTAAAGACTTTAATTCAGTTACACTTTTTGAGAGAATAGAAATTTTTTCTGACTCTGATAAACCATTAAGATAGCCAGTAATTAATTTATTTAATTCAGAGGATGCCTGTTTTTTTATTGATTGAACCGCTGACAGCTCTATCTGTTTAATTCTATCCAATGAATTTTTTTCCTTTGAAGCAATAGATAGACTTGTTTTTTCAACTATACTTTTTGTGATAGATTCAGCTTGATATTTTGCATTATTTAAAAGCTCATTAATTTTTTTATCAAGGTCAGCTGTCTGATGTTCAGCCTCTTTTAACTTTTTCTCAGCATCAGAAAAAGATTGAAGTGAGGAATTAATATTATTTTTAATTTCTTCAATTTTTGAATCAAGGCCTCCTATAAACATACTTTTGAAAGGCTTGTACATTAGTCCAACAAATGTAATAAATGAAACTAATAGCCAAAATTTGGGATCTTCGAACATTTTAAATCTTTATATTTTCTTTATCAACATTGGTGATCTTAGATAAAAAGTTTGAAGCTGAGTCTTTAAGTTGGTCATTTAAGTCTTTTAGAGCCTGTGCTTTCTCTTGACCAACTCTTTCTTCAGTTTGTTTTATCTCTTTTTGAATTTTTTCCTCAGCATCCTTTATTAGATTTTCACTTTCAATAAGTGCTTTATGCTTTGCCTCGTTAATAATTTGACTGGCTTCATTTCTCGCCTCATTTAACTTATTTTCATAGTTGTCAATTAATTCCTCAGCTTTTTTGATTAATTCATCTTGTTTTGAGAGGTGTGAATTTACAAAATCATCTCTCTTATTCAAAAAAGCTCTTATTTTAGGAAGTGTAAAATAGGTTAATACTAAAAAAAGTACTACAAAAAATACACCCAGCCAAAAAAGCTGAGATATAAAGAACTCTACTTGTTCTAATTGAGGCATATAGTGATTTTATTTCAGATTTTAATCTATGAGAATAAAATCACTAATGCAATAACCAGTGCAAATAGTGCAATAGCCTCAACAAGAGCAAAGCCTAACATTGTCATAGTAAAAACTTCATTCCTTGCTGCAGGATTTCTTCCTACTGCAGTAATGAATGCTGCGAAAACATTACCGATGCCGATTCCAGCACCAATAACGCCAATAACGGCTAAACCAGCCCCTAAATACTTAAGTCCTTCTACTAGTTCCATATTTACCTCCTTATGATCATCTAGTGTAAGTGTAAAGCGTCGTTAATATACAGGCATGTTAAAATTGCAAAAACATAAGCCTGCAAAAATGCAATAAGTATTTCTAATCCTGTAAGGGCAATTATAAATACTAACGGCAAAATTCCAAAAATTCCTAAAGCTGATACAAAACCAGCAAAAACTTTTAAAAGAGTGTGACCTGCTAACATGTTTGCAAAAAGTCGAACTGATAAGCTAATAGGTCTCGAGAGATAAGATATAATCTCAATAGGTATTAAAAGAGGTAGCATATAAATTGGAAGTCCAGGTATTACAAAAAAACCAAAAAATTTAAGACCATGCTTTACAAATCCCAAGAATGTTACAAAAATAAAGACTCCCATTGCTAATGCCAACGTCACAATGATATGACTAGTGAAAGTAAAACTATACGGGATCATACCAAACAAATTTCCAAATAATATGAACATAAATAAAGAAAACACTAATGGAAAATATTTTTTTCCTTCTTTACCAACAGTATCGTTAAGCAAGCTATTAATAAAATTGAAACCTAATTCAGAGGCTACTTGAAGACGGGAGGGATAAAGGTCTTCGACTAAATTAGTTTTTTTGGATTTTAGAAAAGGTGCTGTGAAAAATACAATTATAAAAACAGTAGTAATTGTCATCCACAATGCTGAATTTGTAAAAGAGATATCTAAGCCAAATAAGTTAATATCCAAGATAGGTTGAATTTCAAATTGTTTTAGAGGACTCTCACCTTTAGCCATGATCGTAATAAAACAGATTTATTTAGAATTTTCTATGCGACGTATAAGCCTGTAGATATTTAATAATCCAGCAAAAAAACCTAATATTATCAATGTTATCAGCCCAATAGGTTGGCTGTCAAAAAATTTATCTATTAACAAACCTAGAATAACTGAAACAATCAGGGAAGCTAATAATTCAGAAGAGATTCTATAAGCAAAACTGAGGCCTTTAAGGTTAGATTCATTTTTATGAGCTTTTTTTTCATCATCACTATTCCGCATATTTTACCGCCTCTTCTAATTCAACAGATACAATTTGGGATATACCCTCCTCAGGCATTGTAACTCCATAAAGCCTATCTACTCGAGACATAGTCATTCTATTATGTGTAACAATAATAAATTTTGTTTGAACCTTTTCTGATATTTCCTCAACCATACTACAAAATCTATCCACATTGTTGTCGTCAAGTGGTGCATCCACCTCATCTAGAATACAAAAAGGAGAGGGGTTAGCTATAAATACAGCAAAAAGTAAAGATATAGCAGTCAGCGCTTGTTCCCCTCCTGACAACAGTGTGATGTTTTGCATTTTTTTCCCTGGAGGACTAGCAAATATTTCTAATCCTGAGTTTAAAGGATCATCGTCATTTTGTATGAGCTTTAAATAAGCTTTTCCTCCACCAAATAATTTAGTAAATAATTTCTCGAAATTTTCGTTCACAATTTTAAATGCATCTCGTAGTCTTGAAACACCTTCTTTGTTTATTTTATTAATTGCATTGTGAAGTTTTTCAATAGACTCTTGTATTTCATTTTTATCTTTGATCGTTTCATCAACTTTTTCTCTTAATTTAATATATTCATCTTCTGCTAAAAGATTAACAGCACCAATTCTCTCTCTTTCTGCAACTAATCTCAAAACTCTTTTTTCAGCTGTTTCAAGGTCTTCATCTTTCTTGAATTTTTCTATTTCATTTTCCAAGTTTAAAAGATCAGCATTAATTTTTTCACGACATGATAAAACCAGTTGATTTAAATTATTGTTAAAATTAGAAATTTCTGATTCTTTTCTGATCAATTCTTCTTTGACCACAGAAAAACTTTGTTCTTTATTTCTTAAGTCTTTTGATAGCTTTTCTAATAGATTTTCTTTCTCTTGCAGTTCATTATCAAATAATTTTTTTTCATTATCTAATTGTTTGATTTTATTGAGAATAAATTGTCTTTTACTATCAATATCCCCTGGATTATTTTGAGATATATCCAATTCTTCTTTTGCTGTTTTTATTCTATCATTTAAATCAATTATTTTTTGATTTGTTAACTCTGAAACTCTCTTCCACTCTATTTCTTGTTTTTTTAAATCATTTAATCTTTTTTCTTTAAGTTCTGATAAAATTGATGAAATATTAGATTCATATTTACTAGATACAAATAAACCATCCCATCTCCATAAATTTCCTTCAAGATCTACCAATGCTTGCCCGGGTTTTAATAATTTGTGATTTTCAAAGCCTTTATCTTTACTACTAACAATTGCTACATTATTAAGCTTGTAATTGATTCTTTCAGGTGCTTTTACAACTTGAGAGGCAATTTCACAGTCAAATAAGAATTTAGATACATTAATTGCTTTTATATTTTCAATCCAATAGAAAATATCATCCTTATCCAAAGAGGCTAAAAGTTCTTTTCCAAAAATTGCAGCAACAGCATTTTCATATTTTTTATCGAAAGAAATATTATTCAATAAGCTTCTGTCAGATTGTCCAAGATTTTTATCAAAGGTATTTTCAAAATCTTTTAAAGAAAGATCTTTCATTTCATTATTTATTTCTTTTATTTTTGTATTGGTTTCCTTAAACTGACCTTGCTCTATTTCTAAGTCTTTCTCTAATTGTTTAACTCTATGTTCTAAATTCGTTTTGTGTTCCTCGAACCTCAACTCTTCTTGCTTGAGATTTTCAACATTCATATTTAATCGCTCAAGTTCGGAATTTAATGAGTAATTTTTCTCCCTCATAGGAGGGATCTTCAATTTCAAATCCTCATAAGCTTGATCTTGAGATGACACATCACCCTGAAAATCAGCTAATTTGATTTGAATTTTGTTTTTTTCTTCTTCTAAACTACCAATAGTTTTCTGTATGTCGTTTCTTTTAACGTAAAAAACAGAGGCTTCGGCGTTTTTGATTAATGTTGAAATATTTCTAAATCTTTCAGCTTCTTTTGATTGTTTTTTTAAAATAGCAAGCTGTTCTTCATAAGTGGTGATCACATCTTCAATACGAAGTAAGTTGTTTTTGGCAGCTTTTAATCTTAATTCTGAGTCATGTCTTCTTGATTGTAATCCAAGGATACCAGCAGCTTCTTCTAAAACCATTTTTCTATCCTCTGGTTTTGCTTGAGTAATGGCACCTATTCTTCCTTGGCTAACTATTGATGTAGACCTTGCCGAAGTAGAGGCGTCTGCAAAAAGAAGTTGAATATCTTTAAGCCTGACTTCTTTTCCATTTATAAAAGAACTAGAACCCTCACCCCTATAAATTTTTCTTGATATCTCAAGTTGTTTTGACTGAAATTTATTTTCTAATTCTGTTCCATCGAGGTTTACAAACAAACCAACCTCAGCTAAATTCCATGAAGGTCGACTATCAGTTCCATTGAAGATTAAATCATCAATCTCTTTACCCCGTAACTGCTTTGCTGAAACTTCTCCTAAACCAAATCGAATCGCCTCAACTATATTTGATTTGCCACAACCATTTGGTCCAACAATCCCAGTTAAACCAACTTTAACTTCAAAATCTGTTGGTTCAACAAATGACTTAAAACCTTTAATGGATAATTTATCTAAAGATAACAAATTATTTATTCAATTTTTCAGATATAATTTTTATGAATTCTGAAGCAGGACGATTACCTTGAAGCTTGTCCCCTCCAATTAAGAATGTTGGAGTACTTTCTATTCCAAAAGTATTTTGAGAGTCAACTTGTATACCTAAAATTTTATTTTGAAGGTCTTCATTATCAAGACAATTACTTAATTCTTTATCACTTAGACCATGCTGTAATCCGTAGTTATTAAGATATTCAATTATTTTTTCTCCAGACTCTGCTTTTGTCCAAACATCATAATTTTCATACACTGAGTCAATATAACTTGGTCTAATTGACAAATTACAACTGGCAACTATTGAAGCATAAAAAGCCGCTTGGTTTAATGGAAAATCAATTACATAATAATTTATATTTGGAAATACATCACTTTTCTTAATTTCAATCAGTGTTTCCTTATGAAAAGCAGCACAATGAGAACAACTAAATGATGAGAACTCAATAAAGTCAATGCTTTGGGCTAAATTTGATTTTATAACAGGCTTCAAAGAATTATTTTTAATGAAATTGGCGTATTCATACTCGCCTTTGTTCAAATTAATATTTTCTTCTATTGAATCTATTTCTTTATTATCCACTTCATCTTTGTCTTCCGAACATGAGATGACAAAAAATAAAAGAGGAATTAATAAATATTTAATCATTCCCATTGATTTTATTAATGATATTTTCAAAAATAGTTTTCACTTCTTCATCTTTTATATCATTTAATTTTTGATTATTAATACCTTTTAATTTTTTAAAAGATATCTTTTTTGGAGCTGATTTAATTTCATTTTTATTAGATAAAAAATCTTGAAAAAATATGACTTTATTAACTTTTATACCCAAAATTTCTTCACATTTTAAAATTATTTCCCTTTGTTTTGATTGTAATTCAAAAGATATCGATGGGTCAATTCTAAATTCTATATTGAGAGAATCTGTTTGGTTTAGTAAAGATATTTTTTTAATTTGGATGTAATTATGCACACTCCCAAATATTTTTTCCCAATTATCTATTAAAAGAGTGTTTATTTTTAATTTTTTTTTATTTACTTTATTTAATAAATGGAAAGCGACATCATTAAGTTTGGAAATTTTTTTCATCAAAATAAATTTTATAGTCTTATTTTAACTTGGTTTAAAAAAAATCAAAGAGACTTATATTGGAGAAATAATAGAAGTTTGTATTTAACTTACTTAACAGAGATAATGTTACAACAAACAACCGTTAATACTGTTGAAAATAAACTTAATTCTTACTTAAAAAAATTTCCGAACTTTAAATCTTACAAACATAAATCAATGAATGACTTACTACGCAATTGGTCTGGCCTAGGTTTTTATAATAGAGCAGAAAATTTGTATAAATCTATTAAAATTATTAATTCAGAATACGGAGGTTCGTTACCATCTAATAAAAATGAATTATTAAATCTCCCGGGCGTTGGTGAGTATACTGCCAATGCAATTATTGCAATAGGTTATAACAGAAAAGCTTTTCCAGTTGACGTAAATGTTCGAAGGCTTATATCAAGATTAATAAAAAAATCCTATAAAGATAAAGATATAGAAGAAATTTTAAAATCCACATTTAAAAATAGAATTAATTACAGAAATTTTTCTGAGTCTTTGATGGATTTTAGCTCTATTATTTGTAAAAAAAAATATCCTTTATGTAAAGGCTGTACATTTAATTCTTTTTGCAAATCAGCTTTCTCTAATTTTAATCAGTCAAATAAAGTAAAAATAAACAAAAAATCTATTAATTTTTACTTATTTAAACAAGAAGATAAAATTTGTTTTATTAAAAATCCAAATTTTAAATTCTACAAAAAATTTTTACATTTGCCTTCAAACTTAGATAAGGAATTCTTGTCAAAGATTAATTTAGCTGACAAAGTAGCATTTAAATCTTTTAATTACTCAATTACAAACAATCAATACAAAGTAAAAGCTTACTCGTTAGATCAATCTCAAATCTCAGATAATAATTGTATATGGATAAAAAAGACAGACTTAAATTCTACGGCCTTGCCTACATTGTTTAAAAAAATTTTAAATTAACTTCTCAGTTTTTTTCTTATTTCATCTATGGAAATGAGTTTTTTTTTTCTATCTTCATAGTGCCAAAAATCCCAACCGTTAAAGTTACTAGTATTATTTAGTTTTGCAGCAATTTTATGTATTGACCCTCTATCATTTTTATAGGCAATGCTCCCATCTGACAAAATAGTCGCTTTGAAATTTTTATTATTATTATAAAGTTGTGATCCTGGTTTTAAGTAACCAGAGTTAATTAAGGTTCCGAAAGGTATTTTTTTCATCGGTTTATCTTTTTGATTTAATTCTAAAAGTTTACTGTCAAGTGATTTTATTGATTTAATCCGTTTTGATGCCAGTGAATGATATATTTTATCTTTTTCAAAGCCGATGAAGTTTCTACCTAAATATTTAGCAGCTGCAGAAAAACTTGCTGTACCTGCAAATGGCTCTAATACTAAATCTCCTTCGAGTGAAGATTGAAGCAATATTTTGTTCATTAATGCTAAAGGTTTTTGAGTAGGGTGAGCTGTTTCACCATCGAAATTTTTAATCCTTTCCTTGCCAGAGCAAATCGGGAAATTCCAGACACTTCTCTCTTGCTTATCTTCATTTCCAATTTTAAGACTATGATAATTAAATTGATACTTAGATTTTTGATTTTTAGAACACCAAAT
>MDTD01089051.1_pt1 | contig 17574 bp, 9 predicted proteins | sample 811221 | NCBI WGS metagenome assembly MDTD01 (sample SAMN05326646, study PRJNA326480) | marine metagenome | isolation source: seawater | place: Pacific Ocean: South West | collected 2011 | reverse complement strand
GAGTCGCGATTGGCCAGGTTGCGTTCAATGAGGAGTTCTACGTACGCGTTCTAACTCAGGACAAACGCCCCTACGGTCTCGTCCCGGAAAACAACGAAGGTGTTTTCTCGGCCTACATGGACATTCTGTTCGATTCGAATCTCGCAGCAGTGAACGGCGACATTGTCTTTTCCAGCGATTACCGAAATGCGACGAGCGGCACTGTGGGCGATGGTTTGATCGACGAGATCGGTGCAGTGAGCACGAGCACGTCGCCTCTGGACCAGGCCGAGTATGAAGTCGCTGTAATTCCGATGCGAGCTTTGTCTGCCGGCCAATTGACCTTCATTGCTGATGCTGCAGACGAATTGCCGAGCCACCAGACTCTCGTGTTCGGTGGCACCCAAAGCATCGACGAGTTGGACATCGAGTTTGTCGACAGCCAAACAATCACGATCACCGACACGCCGCAGGCCCCCGACCTCGTACAGTTTGCAAAGGATCTGACGGACAGTGGTGCGGTGTTCTACGGAGCCAGTTGGTGTTCTGCGTGCACGAACCAGAAAGAGCTATTCGAAGACGGTCAAATCTATCTTCCGTTCGTGGAAGTCACGAATCCCGATCGCACACCCAATGACATCGCCTTCGCAGAAAACATCGAATCCTATCCAACCTGGGTGATGGCCGACGGCAGTCGTCTCTTGGGAACGACAGATCTTGCCACGTTAGCTCAAGCAGCTGGCATCTCGATCCCGGAATCGAATACTCCAACGTTTGCTCCGATCGATGATGTTGAATTGCTATCGGGATCGCCTCTGCATATCGGACTCGATGGCTACGATCCGAACGGTGGCGAACTGACCTACACCATCACCTCGGACAATCCCGAGCTCGTGATGGCAAGTCTGCTGGAGGGTAATCGCAGCCTCTCCATCGAGGTCCAAGGTTATGGCGACATGGTTTTCGAGCTTTTCGAAAACCGCGCATCTCGAGTCACTGATCAGATCACGACTCTCGCCGACTCAGGATTTTACGACAATGTAATTTTCCATCGAGTGATCGACAACTTTGTGATTCAAGGTGGAGATCCACTCGGTACAGGCACCGGTGGCTCAGACCTTCCCGACTTTGATGATCAGTACCATGTCGACTTGCAGCACAACACCACGGGTGTGCTTTCGATGGCCAAGTCACAGGACGATACGAACAACTCCCAGTTCTTCATCACCGAAGGCACCTCGCGACACCTGGACTTCAACCATTCGATTTTTGGTCAATTGGTTGAAGGCGAAAGTAACCGCCAAGCGATCAGCAATACTGCCGTCGACGGCAGCAACCGACCCACGATTACGGTCACCATGCAATCCGTCGATGTCTTCAATGATGTTGAAAACGCCATGTTGATGTTGAAGGCTCCGGAAGGAACTTCGGGATCAGCCAATGTCACCGTGACCGTCGAAGACACCGATGGCCACTCGTCCTCGCAGACGTTTGCCGTCAATGTGACGCCGGACAATCTGAATGGCGGTCCTTTCCTGGACGACATTCCTGAACTGACGACGCTCGCAAACACACCACTCACCTACCAGCTGACCTCTCAAGATGTGGAGGGCGACCCGGTCCTTTACTCGGCTGGTTTCGGATCGTCGAACGTCGACGTGAGCGTCGATGAAGACAGCGGTCTTGTCACGATCACTCCGGACGATGGCTTTATCGGCACCGCAACCGCATCGGTTCGCGTCCGAGCAGCCAATGGTTCCAACACATCCGATACTTTCGATGCTCAAAGAATCACGGTGCAAGTTCTGCCGGGTGCCCCGGTTGTGGACCTGGTGAGCAGCAGTGACAGTGGTGATTCGGACACGGACAACCTGACGAATCTTTCTGAGCTGGACTTCGAGGTCTCCAACGTAGGCATCGGAGCCCTGGTCGAACTCTTCGCTGACGGCGACAAGATTGGTGAGGGCACGGCAGAGGGAACCAGCGTTGTCATTCGCACTGGCAACCTTTCGGCCTTCGGCGATGGCGTCTATGAAATCACCGCAACTCAAACGCTCGACGGTACGTCCAGCGAAGAGTCGGAAGAGTTGAATGTAGAACTCGATCAGGCCGGTCCGGAAGGATTCACTTCAACTGCCCCGAGCACTATGCTCGCGGGTGAATCGATCGATTACAACGCCAACAACACCGAGGAAGGCGACATCGTCTACTCGCTCAGCAACAGTCCAGCCGGAGCGACCATCGATCCGGTCACTGGTGTTGTGAGTTGGACGGCAAGCGGTTCCGACGCAGGCACCCAGAACTTTGAGATCGTCGCGACTGACGAAGCAGGCAATACAGCCTCTCAAACGTTCAGTGTTGAAGTCGACCAGCAACAGTTGGCACAATTCCGACTTCAAGTCACCGACCTCGAAGGCAGCCCAATTGACGCCGTCATCAACGGTGAAGAATTCCTGTTGCAGGTGCTGGTCGAAGATCTGCGTGATGATGCCGTCAACCTTGGTCTCTTCTCGGCCTATCTCGACATCGACTACACTGCCTCTGCCGTCTCGGTAAACGGAGACGTGCAATTCAGCAGCGACTATCCGAACGTTCAGTTCACGAACACCAGCACCGCCGGGCTGATTGACGAAACAGGTGCAACAGCGAACACGGCTCCCTTAGGTGCCGGCGAGTTCTTGCTGATGAGCATTCCGATGATTGCCGATGGCACCGGTGATGCGACCTTCGCTGGCAATCCGGCGGATGACCTGCCTTCTCGTGAGACCACACTTCACGGACTCGGCGTCGGCTTGCGTCCTGACCAGCTGGTCTTCGTCAACACGGATCTCGAAATTGTCCAGATGACGTTTGCCAACGACGACCAATTCCAGGTCGATGAGGACAGCAACGGCAATTCATTAAATGTTCTCGAAAATGACCTGGCAGTTCCAACTGGACGCACACTGTCGGTCACCAGCGTTTCAGGAACGAGCAACGCAACGGTCTCGATCAATGAAGCTCAACAGATCGTCTACACGCCCAATGCAAACTTCGTTGGGACCGACGTCTTCACCTACGAGATCGCTGACAATGAAGGCGATACATCTTCGGCAACCGTCACCGTGGAAGTGGTCAACATCAACGACGACCCCACCGCCAATGACGATAGCATCACGGTTGATGAAGATTCGTCAGAGGTCGAAATTGCCGTCCTGAACAACGACAGCAGCTCACCCGATACTGGCGAAACGCTGACCGTCACCGAAGTATCACAACCTCAAAACGGAAACGCCCAGGTAACCGCGGATGGTTCGGCAGTCACGTACACACCGAACGCGAACTTTGCGGGCAGCGATTCGTTTACTTACACGATTTCTGATGGAAACGGCGGCACCTCGCAGGCCAACGTCAACGTGACGGTCAACGAGATCAACGACGCTCCGATCGTCTTCTCTGTCGCCCGAGACGTCAATGAAGACTCGACGTTAACGATCAATGCCTCCGAATTATTGGCAGATGCGTTGCCCGGCGGTGGCGAATCAGACCAGACACTGTCGCTTGTTGGTGTCGACGGAGCAACCGCAGGTATGCTCACCCAGGACGATGACGTCGTCACCTTCACGCCACCTCAAGACTTCAACGGTGAGTTGAGCTTCAACTACACCGTGACCGATGACGGCACAAGTCGTGGTGTGACAGATCCGCTCACCGCAAGTGGTGTCGTCACGATCACCGTCAATCCCGTCAACGACGCCCCGGCAGCCGTGGATGATATCGCAACGGTCAATGCCGGAGCAGGCAGTATCGAGTTGATGGTGCTGAGTAACGACAGCACGGGCCCCGATGAAGGTGAAACATTGTCGATCCTCAGCGTGAGTGAAGGATCGGCCGGCGGCACCATCGACGTGATCGACGGAACGAAGATTGAATATACACCCGCGGAGGACTTCACCGAAGGCGACGAGACGTTCACCTACACCATCAGCGATGGTAACGGTGGCGAAAGCACCGCAACGGTTACGATCACCGTCTTCAACTTCGTACCCGGTGGCATTCAGGGCTCGGTCATGTGGGCTGGTTCCGAAGAAGGCTTTGCCGCTTACTCAGTTCGCCTGACAGGTGTCGACGACAGCGGCGTGGACGTTGACCTGACGACTGAAACTACCGCAGACGGCGAATTCTCGTTCGATACATTGGCACCTGGTACTTACCAACTGTCGGCGTCCGCACCCAGCTTTACCATGGCAACTTCGACCGACTCGAACACCATTGATGTTGTGTTGCCGGTTGAAGGTTTGGGCAGCGAACGCTTCGAATTCGCAAATCGCATGCTTCATCCGAAATTCGCGATCTGGGAAGCCCTAGCTTCAAGCTCCGACAACGGATTCTACTCGTCTGTCCATGAAACAGACGGTCACGAATGGAGCCAGTTGGATCTGGGCTGGGATGGCATCGACAGCGTCGACGTTCAGTTCACCGATGACATGTCATCGATTGAAATTACGATCGTCGAAGGCGGCCAAGAATTGAGCACGACGGTATCGAGAAACGATCGTCAGCGAGTTCAAATAATCGGACAAGAGGAAGACCACCGACTCGTCCGCATCAATGGTTCGCGCGATCAGTTCGACTTCCAACCGACGGAGCAAGCGGAGGGCGAGAGTGTTCGCGATCAAGTCTTTGCTGACGGCCTCTGGTAACAGTCGGTGACGCGGGACGGTTTCCTCCGTCCCGCTGTCCACCCGACAGAATCTGCCAGACCATAATCCAGACAAGGACGAAAACGCTTGCCATCACTGCGTGTATGACATCGAGGTGCATGAGTAGACTCGGAGGTTGATCGGCAAATGCGCAGCTTCCGTGAGACGTGTCAATCCTCCGTGACGCAAAACGAATCGGCACGGAGACCATCCTGACACCACATTCTTTTCGAGACCTCTTACCTCCGTTACGATCGCCCTTCTTTCAGCGATGAGTGCCGCTTCTCAGTGCCGCAAAACCGGCAGAGTTTATGAGAGGTCGGCATAGTTCAACTGACCGTCCAATTGCGAAATGTCGCCGCTCGGCGTATCGTAGTTCTAAGACGGTGGCGGTCCGAATCGAAAAACCGTCAACGAGTTCCCACAACTGCCCCGGATCCCCCATAGGAATCGCCAACCGCTTATGTCCCACCCGCTCGCGATTGGCATTGATTTGGGTACAACGTACTCCGCGATTGCCTGGATTGATGGCTCTGGTCGACCGCAAACGCTGACCAATGCGGAAGGCGACAAGATCACTCCCAGTGTCGTGCTCTTCGAAAACGACGAGGTCATTGTCGGTAAAGAAGCACTCAAGGCACTCACCACAGATGCTGAGCAGGTTGCTCAATGCATGAAGCGTGAACTCGGACGACGAGCCGTCGCCAAGCAGATCGACGGCCGACGTTTTCCTCCTGAAGCGTTAGAGGCCTGGGTCCTACACAAGATTCGATCGGATGCCTCTCAGGCGATTGGCTCGTTTCGAAAAGCCGTCATCACCGTGCCTGCCTATTTCGACGAGGTTCGTCGCAAGGCAACCCAGGACGCTGGCTTTATTGCGGGCCTGGATGTCATCGACATCATCAACGAACCCACTGCCGCGGCCATCGCCTTCGGACATGAGCAGGGCTCTCTGCGAGAACACCATTTTCGCACGAAACCGCTCCGCATTCTTGTCTACGATTTAGGAGGCGGGACCTTCGATGTAACCGTCATGGAAATCACAGGGAATGAATACGTGGCTCTCGCTACCGATGGTGACGTTCAGCTTGGCGGTCTTGACTGGGACAATCGTCTCGTCGATCTTGTGGCCGAGGAATTCATCCGAAAATACGATCTCGATCCGCGCGAGGATCCCAACACACTGGGCCGCCTCTGGCGCGACAGCGAAGATGCAAAACGAACCTTATCGGCTCGACAACAGGCCACCATTCCCTGCGACTACAAGGGCCATGCAATTCGCTGCGAGATCACGCGAGAACGCTTTGAGCAGGTAACCCAGGACTTACTCGATCGCACTTCCTTCACCACTCGACAGACACTTCAAGCAGCTGGATTGAGCTGGACAGACATCGATCGAATTCTCCTGGTGGGCGGATCAACACGGATGCCAGCAGTGAAACAGATGCTACAGCAGTTGTCTCAATTGGAACCAGACACCTCCGTCGCCGCAGACGAGGCAGTTGCTCACGGAGCGGCCCTGCATGCGGAACACCTGTTGGCAGAGAGTCGAGGCGAGGCACCGCGTTTTGCCGTCAAGAATGTGAATTCCCATAGCCTCGGGGTGGCGGCCTCGGATCCAACGACGCGACAACTCAGAAATGCCATCATTATTCCTCGAAACACGCCGCTCCCGATTTCGGCCAAACGCATCTTCAAAACTCAGAACGATGGTCAGAAAACCGTTTTGGTTCGAATCGTGGAGGGAGAAAGCGCGGCGGCGGAGGAATGCGTTCAATTAGGCAGTTGTACGGTAACGAACCTGCCTCCCGACTTGCCATCACAAAGCCCTATCGACGTGAGGTTCCGTTATCTCGAGAATGGTCGGCTGACGATTACTGTTCATGTCGGTCCTGGAGATGCATGGACGCAACACGAACTCATTCGCGAAAACAACCTGAGTGTTGAACAACTGAAGACTTGGCGTCAATTTGTTACCGGCACAGGCCATTCAATGCCGACGGACCCATCATGAACAAAGTACCCTCCTCCCAACCTCACAGCGACGTTCGCATGAAAGGCTTTTCCAGTCGCAAAACGGTGGAAGTAGCCTTGCGTTGGGTCGACGAACACAGCTTACCTCTGACGGAGGAAACGGTTGATCTCAGGGACGGATCGGGACGAGTTCTGTCGCAGGCGGTCTCAAGTCGAATTGATGTCCCGGGCTTCGATCGGGCGATGATGGACGGTTTTGCAGTCCAATCGAATGATACGCTTGGTGCGACTCCCTACAATCCGCTTCCGCTGCAAATCGTGGGAGAAGTTTTTCCCGGACAGCCCTTCGAGGGGACGATTGAGCGTGGTCAAGCCGTTCGAATTATGACCGGGGCCCCAATACCTGCTGGCGCGGACGCAGTGCTGCCGGCAGAAAAGACTCAAAGTTCCGGCGAAACGGTGCTGGCACAAGGAGAAGTCCCGACTCAAAAACATCTTGGCCGTCGCGGAGAAGATATCCAGGCAGAATCACTGGTCCTTCATCAAGGTCGCAAATTGCGACCACAAGACCTGGGCGTGCTCAGCTCGATCGGTGTCGGTCAGATCCAAGTCTACCGGCGTCCGAGAGTTCGCGTTCTGATTACCGGGAACGAGCTGGTGCCAAGCGGGACCCCACCGACACCCCACAAGATTGCGGACGCCAACGGCCCCATGTTAACCGCCCTGGTCGAACGAGACGGTGGCCACGTCATCAACAATGGCATCATTCCTGACCACGAAGACTCCATCCTGACTGCCATGCAGGACGACGTTGATGTCGTTCTCGTCTCAGGAGGATCAAGCGTGGGATTAGAAGACCATGCCCCACGCCTGCTGGCTGAACATGGTGAACTGGCGATTCACGGGATTGCCATGCGTCCGAGCAGTCCATCGGGGATGGGACTGATGGACCAGCGAAAACTGTTTTTACTGCCGGGAAACCCCGTTTCCTGCTTGTGCGCCTACGATTTCTTCGCAGGACGCGCCATTCGACAACTCGGTGGACGACCTGCCGAGTGGCCCTATCGCCGAATTCGATTACCGCTCCAGCGCAAACTCGTTTCGCAGATTGGCCGAGTTGACTATGCACGAGTCGCACTCGAAGAGGGAAAGGTCGAACCGGTCGCTATTTCCGGTGCCTCGTTACTGAGCTCAACGACGAGGGCTGATGGCTTTGTCATCATTTCTGCCGACAGCGAAGGATATCCACCAGGACACGAAATCGAAGTCTTTCTCTATGACGATGAAGTCTGAAAGTACCGCGCAAGAACAGTTTCTCAACGTCATCGATCGGGATGAGGCCGAGCGTCGCTTCCATGCCGTCATTGACGATTCCCCACGGGAAGTTGAAACCGTTCATCTCCAGACAGCCTGGGGACGAGTTCTCGCCGAGGACGTGAAATCGCCGATCGATGTTCCGTCCTTCGATCGATCGAACGTTGACGGTTTTGCCGTGCGAGCGGTGGATACCGTCGGCGCCACTGAAGATACTCCGCGAAAATTTGCTTTGCTGGACGAAGTGATTGCCACCGCCAAAGTGCCCACGTCGGTTGTCACTCCCGAAACCGCTGTACCGATTGCGACCGGGGCGATGGTGCCTCGAGGTGCGAACGCGGTCGTGATGGTTGAACATACCGATTACCAAAACGAAAAGCTCTATGTTTACCGTTCGCTGACGCCCGGATCGGCGATCAGTTTCGCGGGCACAGATATCGCGGCAGGCGAAACGGTCCTGCGTGGTGGCGAGTATCTAACGAGTCGCGAAACCGGTGTATTAGCTGCCATCGGTGCGGAAACCGTCCAGGTCTGGCGGCGTCCGAAAGTCGTCATCATTTCGACCGGCGACGAAATCATTGAGCCAGGTAAAGCGATGACACCGGGTCTCGTCTACGATTCGAACGCTCAAATCCTGTCGGATGCCGTTCGCGAATTGGGCGGCGAACCGATCGTGGGTGGCATCATCCAGGACGACTACGCAGATCTGCAGCAGAAATTACAGGAGGCTCTAGCAACGGCCGATGTAGTGCTTCTGTCAGGTGGTACGAGCAAAGGTGCCGGGGATATCTCCTACAAGGTCGTTCGAAAGCTGAACGATCCGGGTATTGTCGCCCACGGCGTTGCGTTGAAGCCAGGGAAGCCAATCTGTCTCGCCGCAAGCCAGGGTAAACCGGTCGTGATCCTCCCAGGGTTTCCGACCTCCGCCGTTTTCACCTTTCACGAATTCGTCGCGCCGGTCATTCGCAAGATGGCGGGACATCCAATTCAAAAGCACGGGACCGTTGCCGCAGAAATGGCAACCCAGATCCAATCAGAAATTGGCCGCACGGAATACTTGCTGGTAGGCCTGGTCGAACGCGACTCCGAAAACAACTCATCCGAACTGGCAGCATATCCGATGGGCAAAGGCTCTGGATCCGTAACGACCTTCAGTCGCGCTGACGGATTTGTCACGCTAGGTCGGCATGAAGAATTGATCCAACAGGGAACTCCGGTCAGTGTTCAATTGCTCGGACGCGACCTGGAAGTCGCCGATCTGGTTGCGATTGGGAGCCATTGCCTCGGCCTCGATTTCCTGTTGGGTGAGCTACAGCGTGCCGGCTTTCGCAGTAAATTCCTGGCGGTAGGTTCAACAGCCGGTATCCATGCCGTTGAACGAGGCGAGTGTGACATCGCCGGCATCCACCTCTTGGACGAAAAGAGTCGAAAATACAACCAACCGTTCCTGAAACCCGGCATGACACTGCTAACCGGATATCGTCGTATGCAAGGTATTGTTTTTCGACACGGCGATGATCGTTTCGAAGGCAAGGAGGCAGTCGGCGCCGTCGAATCGGTTCGAAACGCATCGGATTGTCTGATGGTCAATCGAAATCAAGGCAGCGGAACTCGAGTGCTCATTGATCAATTACTCGGAGAGTCCAGACCGGAAGGTTATGCCGTCCAACCGAAAAGTCACAATGCGGTGGCGGCAGCCGTTCTGCAAGGTCGCGCCGACTGGGGAATCGCAATCGAACAGGTCGCTCAGCAAAACGAGCTCGGGTTTCTACCGCTGACTCACGAGGAATTCGATTTTGTCGTGCCCGACAAACGGATCAATCGTCCTGCCGTGCAAGAATTTCAACGCTTGCTGTCCAGCGAAGCGATCATCTCGGAACTAGCCAAGTCAGGTCTCACTCGCCACGAATCTTGAGCCACTCACACTAGAATTCTTGACGAGCGATGTAGACACAAGAAATCGTCAACATCACGACGGCAAAGGCCAGACTACTCCAGACCGGTGCCCAGGGATCCTGCTTAACATACATGGAATCCAACGATTCAATTTCCTGGGCGATCGACATCGATTCTTTTCCCGTCAACAAATAGCTGGTGGTACTCTGCAAGGCACCAGGCTTTGGAAAAATTGCGTAGATCGGATCAATGAGATACCACGAGAGACGTTGCATGAAAGAACCCGAGGGTGACCAGGTCGCAACAACATCACCGTTGGGCAGACGACACTGAGTCACCCGATTACCACGGTCAACAAGGAGCAGTTCGTCGTCAGAGACGAAAGCCGCCGCTGAAATATCCCCCTGCCCTGGCCAACGTACATCAAGTGGTGCCGCAGCTTTCGTATCGTACCCCCAAAATCGTCTCGTGTGGAAAACAACACCGAAGTAACGTCCATCTGGGGAGACGATCGCATACCGAGGTGAGTTTTTCGCTTCCGGCCGATATTCTGCTTCTTGATTTAATGTTTCAGCGTCGAACAAATTCACAACGCCGTCGGCGCGCGCGATGAGGAGATGTTTCCCAGCCACCGCCAACACAGCTCGCTGGGAATCTTCGCTGAGCGTAACCTCTTCGGTACGTTCGTAAGCATCGCCTTCAGGTTGATAAACGGATAGCTGTCCATCGTTCCACAGATAGAGTTTGCCAGTCGTAGGCGAGACAGCAACCTGCATCGCCGAGGACATCGTAGGAGCTGGCTTTAACACCACAGCGTCGGAAGCTGCCGTCTGATCGGGCGCGGGCAGCTCGAATCCAAAAATCCGAGGTCGCTCCGCGGCTGGCAAAATCTCGTCGCGAAAGCGAGCGATGCCACCGGGGGATACCGCGAGAATTCGCCCATCGGGTTCGTTGATGAGCGAAATCGTTTCACTGGGAGCATCACCCACTTCAAGCGCCGACCACTCATCTTCTTGAACCGCTGTAAATAATCGAAACTTTGGCCAGCCTCGTTGAACCTGTAACAATCGTTGATTGGCAGAGTCGTACACGGGCCCCACATTCATCTGCAAGAATGACGCACCAAAGAAAGACGAATTCGAGAACACATCCTGCCACGCCGCATTCTCTGGGTCCCAGAGTTGTGTCTGCCCTCTTTCGAGCACATTGAAAAGCTGATCGTCAACCTTCATCACCCGCACAACTCGGTTCGGACTGTGTACGAAGGTATCAATCAACACTTTCGAATTTCCAACCACAAAACAGATGAACCAAAAGACCATCGTAACCGTGATGCAAACGATGGTGTTCCGCCAAATCAGACCTGACAAGCCGGACACTGAGTAATACAGGATGAACAGAAACAGAAAGACAGGAATGCACAACAAGACACGGGGATACCAAAAATCCAAACGCAAACCGAGCAGGAGCCACGTACCCACGACCAAATAAATGGAGTTGATCAAGACGAACGAGCAACCGCCGACGAACTTTGACAAATAGAGCAATGATCGTGAAATCGGCTTACTCAGCAATAGATTAATGGAGCCAGCATCGAACATATTGGGGATGATCGACGCCGTCACCAGGATCGCACTAAAGACGCCGATCACGCCGAGGAAGAAGTCCATGTAGGTGACCAGTGTCGTCTCGACAATATCTTGAAATTGTTCATCGGTTAACGGCAACGGAATGCCCACGTCCGAATTGAAGTAAGTGAACGAAATCGAACGATTGGGGCGCTGTTTAATATGCCTCGGAAAGGCCGCCTTCAATGCTAACCGATTAAACCTTCGCAATTGCTCTTGGGTAAGTTGGTCTAGCTCTTGAGCGAGCAACTCCTGAGCTTCTTCGTTGAGCTCAATCCCGGACCATGCCTGTTCGTCGTAGAAGCCCTGGCGATTCAGCAACTCATCCAATTCGATTGAGAGGTCACGTTCGAGACGGCGTTCTTTTCGCCGATCTTCCGCCGATGCATTGACAATCGATTTCAGTTCTGAATTAATCCCGGGACTCAACATCAACGCGATGTGTCCTTCAAATGTCTCAGGCTTGTCTTGATGGGTAACAAGTCGACGGGCCAATTCCTCAAAACGACTCAAATCGCCCCGCCCAATCCGAGAAGTCAGTTCGCGGTGCCAGCCAAGCGGAGCGAAGCCCAAGAACATCACAGTAATTAGCAGCAACAGGATCCAGAGGACACGTGATGCCAGTGCCTCGCGAAAAGAATCCTTGATAATGGCGAGATACGGTCTCATACGAGCTCGGCCTTCTGCGATATCAGCTCCAGGAACGCATGCTCGAGTGTTTTCTTCCTGCGATTCAAACGCACAATGCTGACTTGATGATGTCGCAACTGATCAACCAGGCGATCTGCATTTGATTGATCATGAACCGTCACCTGCAACAGAAAACCACCATCCTTTAAGGGTTCGATCTGAAGTTCCGGTTCCCCTTCGACAGCCGCGCGCACGTCGGTCTCTGCGCCAGCGGCATGGATCATCAGGTCGGTGCTGTCTGGCGGCGAAAGTTCTTCCATGGTTCCAACAAACTTAAGCTGTCCGTGATCGAGAATGGCAACGTGATCGCAAATAAGCTCGACCTCCTGCAACAAATGGCTATTGAGAAATACGGTCTTGCCACTTTGCTTGAGTTGTTGAAGTAACTGTCGAATCTGAGAACGTCCGACCGGGTCCAGGCCATCGGTAGGTTCGTCCAGGATCAACAACTCTGGATCATGAATTAGCGCTTGGGCAATCCCCAAACGTTGCTGCATGCCTTTGGAAAATCTACGAACCGACTCTCGATCACGTCCCTCCAGACCAACGGTCTGGAGCAATTCATCTCGCCGTTCGGTAATCTGAGCATTCGACAAACCACTCAACTTGCCATAGAGTTCGAGTGCTGTTCGAGCCGTCTGATGCCGTGCCAGCCGTAAGTGCTCTGGCAAATATCCAACCCGAATTCGGCCTCGACGATCTCCCGCGGAAAAGTCCAACAGCTTCGCCTTACCCGACGTGGCTCGAATAATCCCGAGCAAGACCTTGATCAATGTGGTCTTACCAGCACCATTTGGCCCCAACAGACCGAAGATTTGACCTGGCAGAACCTTGAATGAAACATCCTCAAGCGCATGGACGCCCTTACCGACCCAACCGTGGCGGTAGACCTTACTCACCTGGTCAATTTCAATTACAGAACGATCGGCCAACACACACTCCTCACCCGTTCACCGTACCGATTCATTTCCAGAGCATCACTGCCTGCGCCGCATCCATCTTTCCTGCTGGCGACTCATCAGAATGCGGCGGCTCCACTCCATCGTAACCTTCTCGTCGAAAAAAGAGCACGGCGAAACGCAAAAGAGCAGGACCATTTCACCCGTTACTGGTCCGTCGCGGCCAGCAGCATCTCTCCTCGCCCTCCCTCAATGAAGTCGCCGCTGTATAGATCGACTTCTGCATCGCGCAGGCCCGCCGGCACTTGAAAGCCGGATGACTCGAGATTCTGGAGAATCATTCTGATCGCAAGCGAACGAAACCGGCAGGCATAACGGAAGCTTGGAAGTAGCTCAGGCAAATCGGCACCAAGCAGACCAATAGTGCCGCGTCTCATCCCCGCCCCATGTCGAATCCCTGTTGCTCCGAAAACCAGGATCGTTCCGGCCAGCATATTGAATCCAATCAAATCCCCAGCATCCCCACCAACCACAATCAGCCCTCTTCGCATCGTGTGACCGAGCTCGTTACCGACGTTGCCGTCGATCATAATCGTTCCACCAACCATGCCCCGCTGGCTACCACGATATGCCGCACCGACCAAATGCCCTGCATTGCCGCGGACATGGATTTTTCCAGCCTTCATTTCGGCGCCGACCCAGCCCGCTACATCACCCGTGACGACGATCTCGCCTCCGGACATTTCACTTCCGATATGTCGTCCGGCAGACCCTGTGATTTCGATCAGCCCCGATTACATCTTCGCGCCAATCCAATGCACACCCGTCAGATCACCATGCCAACGGTGACACCCGTCGGTCGGATCTCCTGAAACACGGAAGAGGTCGCCGAGCGGGGCCTCTTCATTGCCGACGAATACGGCTAACTTTCGGATTTCGTCCAATCCCATCTGCTGCAGTCGATTAGGTGTCACTCCTTCCACTTCAACAGGCACATCAGGCGGATTGAGATAAGTTAGTTCTAAGGCCATGAACAGTTTTACTCTCAGAATTCGGCGGGTTCACTCGTTTGAGTATAGCAAGCGCATCGCCGGTCAGCTGCGCTGTAACTTGTCCTGAAATTGCCATGTCGCAAGTTGAGCTCACTATCGAAAAAGCCAGCTTTCTCAAACGGCTGACTTTTCTTGAACGATGTTAATTGGAATTGGCGATCGCTATTTAGGACGCTGAGGGCGCCGAGGACGATCTCCACCGCGATCTCCACCGCGATCTCCACCGCGGTTACCGGCACGATCGCCGCGTTGGCCAAGCCTGCGGTTGAAGGCCTCGGTAATTTCTTCCTTGGTCAAGAAACCATCTCCATCCGCGTCAATCGCATCAAAGCGTTCGAGCATTCTTTCGGGCACTTCGTCCTTGCTGAGCTTGTTATCGTCATCAGCATCGGCTTCCATAATCCGTTGAATAAATTGGCCGGGCCCTCGTTGAGGAGCTCCATCACGACCTTCGGGACGTCCCTGACCAGGCCTACGTCGAGCATCGGGATCACGTTCCTGATCGGGTCGACGTCGCTCAGCTGCCCCCCGTCGTCTCTCATCATCGGGACGATCTCGTTCAGGCCGTCGGCCAACATATTCTTCAACACTCAAACTGCCGCTTCCATCTTTATCGAGTTTTTTGAGTGCTGCGACCGCATTCGCAATTTCTTCGGCAGAAAGTTCGCCGTCTTCGTTGACATCGAGAGCAACAATCAGCAGAGGTCTGGGGGGCCGGCCACGTTCGGCCCTGGGACCTCGATCCTCTTGATTTCCACGCTGTCGTCGTGCTCGTCGCTCGCCTTCTTCGGGTGGCTGGGCGGTAGCGAAATCACCACCGACAAGAATCGCTGCCATTACCAGGGGAAATAGTCGGAAAACGGTCATCAATACTCTCCTCTTTTTTCACGAGTTTCACCAATGGACTAGATCCAGCGGCTCGATAGTTGGCGTATGATTGGCCCGCGGGGCTCATGCCACACGTTATATATCATTATGAACCCAGCTCAGGAGCCTCAGTTTCGCAGGATTGTATTTTTTTGTGTAATAGGAGCATGACAACGGCAATTATTCTTTGTGGCGGGCAAAGTTCCCGTATGGGATTCCCCAAGGCTTTACTGCCTTTTGGGCCTGAAACTATGCTTGAACGGGTTTCGGGGCTCTTGGAATCGGCGGTCGACCATCGTGTCGTCGTGGCCGCGGCAGGTCAATCGCTGCCTCCGCTCCCTGCGGAGATTACGGTTTGCGAGGACCAACATCCTGAGCGGGGTCCGATGGAAGGTCTCGCAGCTGGACTTCGCGCAAGTCCTGACGACATTTGCTACGTCACCAGCTGTGATGCACCGTTTCTAAAACCAGCCTGGATCACTGCGTTGCTTGAGCGTCTTGGAGAAGGTGATGAAATTATCGTCCCAACCGAAGGACGTCTTCATCACCCCTTGGCCGCGGTCTACCGGCGATGCGTGCTTCCCCAAATCGATCTTTTGCTTAGTGAAAATCGACTTCGGCCATTCTTCCTGTTTGAGAACGTTCCGACTCAGCGAGTCGATGTTGAGACACTACGCGCAGCAGACCCTGAGCTGGAATCGTTAATGAACGTCAATACTCCGCAAGAGTATTTGTCGGCATTAGAACGGGCAGGTTTCGATTGTGAACCGGAAATGCGGCGGCGACTGACCGAGAATCTCGGCTAGTGTCGAGCCCACTTACGATTCACTACACTGGATCTTTTCCGACTCTTTCAGGTAATGATCGCCAACCGGATAGTTTCGAAACCGCACGGAATAATACTGCTCAAACCATTCCGAGATTTGCGGTTCAATCCCCGCATCGTACTTGGGACCAACATGCAAGGTGCGACCGTATCGTTCCTCACGAATCTCTCCCTCTTCAACCAGCACTAATCCATCCTTGATGACATAGCGAGGCAGTTCGAACATGATCTCTTTGTTTTCATGCGGCGTATAGATCGTAATGTCAGCATCGGCGCCCGGTCCAAGATGGCCCTTGTTTTTCAACCCGAGGATTTTTGCCGGCCCGGCTCGAGTGATGATGGCAATTTCATTGAGAGAATACTCACGATCAAGATCCGCCAAATTTGATCGTTCTCGCACTTGAGGATGAACGGTTTTCAACACATCCTGTCGATAGGTCCGATCCATCAAGAGCCGCACAATCTGAGGATAAGCGAGGAAAGAACCACCATTCGGATGATCGGTACTCATCACCACCCGCCAGGGATCCTCCACCATCAGATACCATTCCAATCCGATCGCCCACTGCAAAGAGTGAACGAGACTTTTGTTACGGTATTTGATCGGAGCAATACCACAGCCCGACTCTAATTCGGTATCAGAACTAAACCATTTGGTTCCGTAAACGTTGGACAAAAAGTAACCCAACGGGCCATCTCCAGTCATACTCGTGGTCTCACCAAACATGACTTGGCCAACATCAACCGTCACATTTTCATGAGAGTTTACGTAGTCGGCGAGCGGAGCGACCTTGCTATTGAAGGTATTCTCATCCGCGTCTCCCCCCCCGTAACTGTGAAATTGGATATGCGTCAGATGCCCTCGATGCCCCTCCAAAGCCTCCATCGAATGCTGCGTCGTCAGCCAATTGCCGGGCATACCAAGGTTATTGCAATGGAGATGAATCGGGTGTGGAAGTCCGAGCTCATCAACGGTGCGCGACATGTTGGTGATAATCTGCCGAGGAGTCACATCAAAGAAATCGACATTGGAGTCGATCGTCGATACATTTCCGCCCTGCTGTTGTTTAAACACCTCGACGCCGCCTGGATTCACCACCTTGGCGGCGTACCCTTTGGCAGACCCCAGCAACCAGGCGACAAAAGCTCGCAGTCGCTCGGGATCATTCTCATGAATCGAATTCATGACAAAATGATTGTTCCCCATGAGCACATAAAAGCCTTTGTCGATGCAGGGAGTATCCTCAAACTCCTCATGGGCATGCCGTGCCGAAAGCGGCGGGACAGCCGCATCAAAGGCAGTCGTATATCCTAAAGCGGCATATTTATAGCCGGTCGCAAAAGTACTTGGGACACTTCCCATGGTCCCGCTATGAGTTTTCGAAGTGCGGCGAACCGGTTCATCTCGTCGCTTCTCTTCCGGTCGCATCTTGCGAGCCACATTGACCTTGGGGCCAGCAATATGGCAATGCATATCAACCCCGCCAGGCATGACGACTAGACCCGCTGCATTCAATGTTCGGTTCGGACGTACTGTCGGGTCCGTTGGAGCTTCAACGATCTTACCACCCCGGATCCAGATATCTTTGACTTGGCCATCAATCCCATGAATCGGATCGTAGACATACCCACCGGCAATCAGGAATAGTGAATCGTTCATAGCTAAAATTTCAACAATCCTAAAAACAAATTGCCTCTCGAATCGAGAGGCAATATTACATCCACGATCTCAATACAACGATGTTCCCCAGCAGTCTAAACGAAGTT
>MDTD01138612.1_pt1 | contig 17576 bp, 15 predicted proteins | sample 811221 | NCBI WGS metagenome assembly MDTD01 (sample SAMN05326646, study PRJNA326480) | marine metagenome | isolation source: seawater | place: Pacific Ocean: South West | collected 2011 | reverse complement strand
TTTAATTTTATGTTGTAGTCACCAACATCTGTTGATGGTCTAAATTTTATTTCCTTAACTGTAGTTTTTTTTGCTCTTCCTTTTGAAGATGAATTATTTTTTTTCTTTGCAAACATATGTTTTCCATAATCCATTAATTTGCAAACTACTGGATTTGATCCTGGAGGTGAGACTTGAACCAAATCAAGGTCAACTTCAGCTGCTTTGGCAACTGCTAAATCAAAGGCCAATAAACCATGCTTGGCGCCATCAACACCAATTAACATAACCTCATCGGCTCTAATTTTTTGATTAATAGGCGGGGAAGATTTTTTTTTATTTCTGTCTATGATTAATTACCAGGAAAAGGATTGGAGTGATCATTTGGGATGAAATTCTATAACAAAAAAAGAGATTTTTAAACATTTTTATGGCTCTAGAATGGATTTAAGCCATACGTTATTTTCTAGCTGATAAAGATCTCTTTTGTTAAGCCTGTTTTTATGGCCTTTCCAAAATTCAATTTTGTATGGCAAGAATATGAAGCCACCCCAATATGAAGGACATTTTGATAAATCCTTATTTTTAAGCGTATCTTGATATTTATTAACAACGTCTTGATATGATTCTATTTTTGATGATTGATTTGAACTTATTGCAAGTGCATTTTTAGCTTTTGATCTCTCTGAAAAGTAATCTTGATTAAAGCTATCTGAAGTTCTTTCGATTGTCCCCTTCATCCTTATTTGTAGATTTAATGCATCCCAAAAAATGATTGTAGATACAATAGGATGATTTTTAAATTGTTTAGATTTCGGAGAAAGATAATTGCTAAAAAATATAAATTTATTTTTATCAACAATCTTTAAATTTACGCATCTAGAATCAACTTCCTTAATATCTGCATCATAGGAGCTTACAATGAATATTTCAGGGCTTTTTTGTTTTAGACTAACTGCCTCGAGATAGTATTCATGCAGTGATGAAAATGGTTCTTTATTTTCTATGTTAATAAATTTAATCAATTTTAAATGAGTTAGGTATAGTTTCCTCTTCGTCAATCAGATCTAAAATAAAATTTAATTTTTTATCAGTGTCCATTCTTGCTCAATTTTTTTAAAGATTATACATCATGGTTAATTAATATATCTTTTCGCCTATAGTATGACACCTAATTAGATGCTAATTTCATTACTTCTTCTATAGCATCACAAGTTCTTTGTATTTCTTCTTTTTTAAGGCTTGGATGAACTAAAAACATTAATGATGTTTCTCCAAGCTCCTTGGCATTAATTAGAGAATTCTTTGGCGCCAAGTTACTTCTTTTAAAAGCTTTTTCTAAATAAACTTCCGAACATGATCCAGAGTAACAAGGGACTCCTCTTAAAATAATTTCTTGAATAATTTTATCTCTTGACCAGCCAGAACTTAATTCTTCTTTTTTTACAAAAACATAACATTTATACGCAGCATGAACATTGCCTGAATTATAAAATTTCCATGACTTTTCATTGAACATCGGCACTCTTAAACTGGGAATATCTTTACATCTTGTCCATATAGCATTCTGATTATCATTCCTTTCTTTAGTCCATTTAGGCATTTTTTTTAATTGTATTCTTCCAATTGCGGCTTGCATTTCGGTCATCCTCCAATTTGTGCCAAATGTCTCATGAAGCCATCTGAAGCCATCAGGATGAACATTATTAAAAACGGCATCATAAGACTTACCGTGATCTTTATACTCCCATATTTTTCTCCATAATTTTTTATTATTAGTGGTTACCATGCCTCCCTCTCCACCAGTTGTCATAATTTTATCCTGACAAAAGCTCCAACACCCAATATCTCCTATTGACCCAACGGAAGTCCCTTTATACTTTGCGCCATGGGCTTGAGCACAATCTTCAACAACAAAGAGGTTATTTTTCTTTGCGATTTCCATTATGCGATCCATTTCACAAGGCCAACCAGCAAGATGCACACATAAAATACCTTTGGTTTTTGGGGTTATTAACTTTGAAATATTTGATGATTTAAAATTCTGAGAATTTTCACAAATGTCGGCGAATATTGGAATTCCGCCAGCATTAATAATTGATGAAACAGAAGCAATATAGGTTCTTGATGTAACAATTACTTCATCACCTTTTTGAAGGTTTAATGCCATTAGCGCAGCATCAATTGCAACAGTTCCGTTAGCAAGAGACACAGCATATTGAGTATTAAAATATTCCGCAAATTCTTTCTCAAATAATCTGCATTCTTCGCCAGTCCAATAGTTAACCTTATTGGATAGTAGTATTTCTGATACTTTATCAGCTTCCTCTTTTGAAAAATTAGGCCAACATGAAAATTGTGTATTAATCATTTTTTATCATCTTGATATTTGGAATTACCCTTTCCAAAAAATTCGCTCATAGTTGCAGCATTATTAGCATTAACATTCTCTCTAAATAGAACTATTTTAATAGTTTTCAACATTATTTGTATATCAAGGAATAAGCTCATATTATTCACATAGAAAATATCCAATTCAAATTTTTCATCCCACGAAACTGAATTTCTGCCATTTACTTGAGCATAGCCTGTAATGCCAGGCTTAACACTTAATCTTTTTAATTGGTAATCAGAATATCTTGATAGGTATCTTTTTAGCAAAGGCCTTGGGCCAACAATACTCATATCTCCTTTAATAACATTTATAAATTCAGGAAGTTCATCGAGACTTGTGGATCTTAAAATTTTTCCAAATCTTGTAAGTCTTTTTGCATCGGGCAGAATAATGCCATTCTCATTATAAATATCTAACATTGTTCTAAATTTAATCATCTTAAAGATTTTCCCGTTCATGCCTGGACGTTCTTGAGAAAAAAATATTGGCCTGCCAAGATTTATAAAAACTAATAATGAAATTATTGAAATTAGAAATACAAGAATCGGGGAAACTAAAACTATCAAAAAAATATCAAATAATCTCTTCATTTAATTAGAAATAAGTATTATATAAGTGCCTTATATGTTTAAAGTATTAATAATATATTTATTTACTTTCTCTACATCAAATTTTTCTTTTGCTATGAGATAACTTTCTTGTCCAAAGATTTTAATTTTCTCTGGATTCTCAATAAACCATATCATTTTTTCAGCTAATTCATTCACACTCCCCTTATTCACTAGCCAGCCATTCACTCCAGGCTTCACAGTCTCTCTGCAGCCCGGGACATCTGTCGTAAGGATTGGTCTTCCAACAGACATTGCCTCTAATGATGTTCTTGGCATACCTTCATGATATGAAGGCAAAACAAAAACAGAGCATTTTTGGATAAATGGCAAAACGTCCTTCTTTGGCCCGAGATAATTTATTCTTCCTTCATCAACGAATCTATTTATTTCTTCAATAGGAAAACTATTTGGTGACATGTCTTCAGGACCGATTAATATAAAGTTTGTTTGAGGATAGACCTTTTTTACAATTTTTGCAGCTTCAGCATATTCTTTTACACCTTTATCAATTAATAGTCGCGCAATCATTAAAAAATCGTAATGATTGCTTATTTCAGTATATTTAAATCTATTTAAATCAACACCAGACCCATTTATCAAAACACATTTTTGTCTCTCTATTAAATTAGTATTTATAAATAAATTCATATTATCGATATTTTGAAAAAAAACTTTTCTACATTTTTTTAAGGCTATTTTATATAGAAAAATTACCAACATATTTAGCAATTTTTTTAGAAAACCGCCTTTTTGAAAGGCATACCCAAGTCCAGTAATCATAGGAAAAAAGCTATTATTGCCAATAATTCTTGATGAGATACCAACCCATATTACTGGTTTTATTGTATAAGCGACTGTCACATCGGGATTAATGTTTTTTAAAACTTTGCATAGTCTAAATAAGTATTTAATATCCTCTAAGGGATTCATTCTATTTCTTTGGTTTGGAACATCCAAATACTTACAACCCAAAGACTCAATGCTTTTTTTTTCCTCAGGTGATGCTTGGCTAGCAATGCAAATTACATTATTCTTTTTTGATAATTTTCTGATCAGCTCACCCCTGAAATTAATTAAGGAGCTGGGTAAAGAGCCTACAATAAGAATGGTTTTCATTCCTAGTTATTTTTTATGTACCAAGGCATAACTTCAGCAATTCCATCAGTAATTGAATATTTCGGGTTGTATCCTAAATAGTCTTTTGCCTTCGATATTTTGGCAAGGGAATGCCTGACGTCTCCTTGCCTGAATTTACTGTAAACAGGCAATTTTTTGTAGTGATGTCCATTTTTATGCAATGAAGCTTTTACAATATCAAATAGTTCGTTTAATGACGTTTGTTTATTGAAAGCAACATTATATATATTATTTCTAAATTTCTTTTCTGCCATTGCTGCCAAGATATTAATTTGAACGGTATTATCTATGTAACAAAAGTCTCTGCTGGTATGTCCATCACCATAAATATGTACTTCATCATTTCTAAGCATACTTGAGATCCATTTTGGAATCACTGCCGCATAAGCCCCATTTGGATCTTGTCTTTTTCCAAATACATTAAAATATCTTAATCCTATACACTCAAATCCATAGGTTTTAGAAAATACATCAGCATAAAGTTCATTTGCATATTTTGTAACAGCGTAAGGTGAAAGTGGATTTCCAATATTTTCTTCTTTTTTTGGCAATGCTGGATGGTCTCCATATGTTGAGCTACTTGCTGCATATGTAAAACTAGACACTGATTCATCTCTAGCTGCAATCAAAATGTTGAGAAAACCTCCAATATTGACCTCATTAGAAGAAATTGGATCTGCAATAGACCTTGGCACTGAACCAAGAGCAGCCTGATGCAATACATAATCAACTCCTTTACAGGCGCTTCTGCAATCTTCAATATTCCTAATATCGCCTTCAATAAAGTGAAAATTAGACCATTTACTCTCTCCTACTTCAGCTTTTACCTCATCAAGATTATTCTTATAACCAGTTATAAAATTATCTAATCCTATTACTTTTTGATTTAACAAAAGCAAAGTCTCAAGAATGTTAGAGCCAATAAAGCCAGCAACTCCAGTTATGAGCCATGTTTTCTGTTTCTCATGTAAAAGTTTTTTAATTTGAGAATATTTACCCACGATTACAATCTCAAGTCGCTTTGACTGAATGGAAAGAGTGATTTCAAATCAAACAAGACGTGCTTATCTTTTCCAAATTTTCTTATTTCTGATGCTCCCATTTCTAGAAATATTTGATGTCCAACAGCAACAACTATTCCATCATAATTATTTTTGGAAGGTTGTTGGATTAAATTTATACCTAACTCTTTTTTTCCATCATTTTCATCAATCCATGGATCATAACAATCAACATCTATGCCAAAATCATTTAACTCAGAATAAATATCTATTATTTTTGTATTTCTTACATCTGGGCAATTTTCTTTAAAAGTCATTCCCATTAAGAGTATCTTAGAACCATTTATTTTTATAGATTCATTGATCATCTTTTTGATTAGAACTGATGAAACATATGCTCCCATACCATCATTGATTCTCCTACCCGCTAAAATAATTTCGGGATGATAGCCCACTGATTCTGATTTATAGGTAAGGTAATACGGATCAACACCTATGCAGTGTCCTCCAACTAAGCCAGGTCGAAAAGGCAGAAAGTTCCACTTCGAACTAGCTGCTTCTAATACTTCTGTAGTATCTATATCAAGTCTTTCAAATATCATGGCTAATTCATTTATTAAGGCAATATTTACATCTCTTTGCGTATTTTCAATGACTTTAGCAGCCTCAGCGACTCTGATAGAAGAAACTTTGAATGTACCAGCTTCAATAATACTCGAATATAAATTATCAACTAAGTCTGTGGTGGTTTTATTTGATCCGGAGGTTACTTTAACAATATTTTGAATACGATGACTCTTATCTCCTGGATTAATTCTCTCTGGGCTATAACCTAAATAAAAGTCTTTATTATATTTAAGGCCAGATTTTTTTTCTAAAATTGGCATACATACCTCTTCAGTTGCTCCAGGATAAACAGTTGATTCATAAATAACTATATCGCCTTTTTTTAGAGAGGCTCCTATCATCTCACTGGCAGATATAAGTGGAGACAAGTCTGGTTGTTTATTGTCATTGATCGGTGTTGGCACCGTAACGATAATAATATTATATGAACTAAGATCCTCAACTGAGCTAGAAAATCTTAGTTTATTTGCTTCAGCCAGCTCAGAACTATTAACTTCAAGAGTTTTATCATTTCCATCAATCAATTCGTTTATCCTTGTTTGATTGATATCAAAACCCAAGGTAGAAAATTTTTTTCCAAACTCTACGGCAAGTGGCAAACCAACATATCCCAACCCCACAATCGCAATTTTATTATTACTTAAATCTTTCATATCTTATAATCTTATATTTATTGTTCACGTAACCAAGCTTGAAACATTAAAATATTCCACAAGTGATATTGCCAATTTTTTCTTTGGGCAAGATGCTCAATCCATTTTTCTTGAATAGGTTCAGGATTAAAGTATCCCTCATTTCTCATTCTTTGTGTATCCAATAAATCTGAAGCCCAGTCTTTTAATGGCCCTCTTAACCATTCACCTAAAGGAATGCCAAACCCAGCTTTTGGTCTTTCTATAAGTTTTCTGGGAACACGCTTATAAAGAATTTGTCTTAAAATCCATTTACCTTGTCCATTATTAATTTTAAAGTTAATTGGCATTCTCCAAGCTAATTCAACCACCCTATGATCTAACATGGGAACCCTAGTTTCAAGACTATTTGCCATTGCAGCTCGATCTACTTTTGTTAGGATGTCATCTGAAAGATAAGTCTTTACATCCATTGCCATCATGGAGTGCTCAAGACAATCTAAATCTTCCCATATTTTCGACATGGAAAATTCTTCATTCGATATATTGGAGCCGATTATGACTTCTTCAGGATTGTTCCAGTGACTCGTTAATTGACTATAAAAATCGTAATGTTTATCAAGTAAAAGTATCTCGGATAGCTTTCTAACTTTTTCACCTGCAATATTCACTTTATGTTTTTTTGGCAAGATGGGATTTATGTATAGGAAAATATTATCCCATTGAGCTGGTGTTATGATATTTAAACTTTTGACTGCTAAATTTCGAACAGGTTTTGGCATTTTTTGGATGCGTTTCCATACTTTTTCTACAGATAAGTGGCGGTTATAGCCACCGAAAAGCTCATCACCACCATCTCCACTTAAGGCAACTGTTACATGTTTCTTTGTCATTTGACTTACAAGAAAAGTTGGAATCTGCGAGCTGTCGCCGAAAGGCTCACAAAAAATATTCGAAAGCATAGGTATAACATTCATTGCATCAGCCGAACTTACATACAATTCATGATGATCTGTTTTTAGATGATGAGCTACATCTTTAGCATATTCTGCCTCATTATATCCAGCCTCATCAAAACCAATTGTGAAGGTTTGAATAGGTTTTGAGGATTCCTCTTGCATTATTGAAGCTACAAGAGAACTGTCTATCCCTCCGCTCAAAAAAGCTCCAACTTTAACATCTGAGAGAAGTTGACTCGAAATGCTCTTCTTTAGCAGTAATTCAAGATCATTAATTGCTTCGCTTGAGGAGCCTTCGTAAGGATTAGATATTCCCTCATGAATAACATTATCAATAGACCAATATGGAGTAGATTTAGCAGATTTTGATAAACTAACATCGCCTGAAAATGGCACCTCTAACATATGACCCGGCATTAATTTATAAATACCCTCATAGATGCTTAATGGTGAAGGAACATAACAGTGACGTATGAAAAAATTTAGAGCATTCCTGTTAATAACTGGTAAAAAATTTGGATGGTGCTTTAATGATTTTAATTCAGATGTAAACAAGAAAGTATTTCCAGCCCAACCCCAATATAAAGGCTTTTCTCCCAAACGATCTCTAGCAAGAGTCAATCTTTTCAATTTTTTATCAAAAACAGCAAAACTAAACATTCCTTCAAGCATACATAATGTCTCTTTGATTCCGAAAACACGAAAACATTCCACCAATGTTTCAGTATCGGAATGACCTCGCCAATTAATATTTAACTTAAGTTTTAATAATTCTTTACGCAGTGAAAAATGGTTATATATCTCTCCATTAAAAACGATTATGAATCTCCCACAGCTTGATTGCATTGGTTGCGCTCCAGCACTTGAAAGATCTTGTATGGAGAGTCTGGCATGCCCTAAAACAACTTTTTCGCTATTTGAAACCCACAAACCATTATCATCGGGACCTCTATGATTAATAGACGAGATCATTTTTCTTAATATCTTATTAGAATTATTTGAATTTTGACTGAAGCCAGCTATTCCACACATCTAATTTATTCTTCCTGATCTTTGTTCATAAACATAAATGAGAATAATACTCCAAATAAGACCCAAAATATTATATGACGTCCAAAAAAATGAAACTGACTCGTGACTATAAATGCCAGTAAAATTGATGAACTAAGAATTTGTTTTTTAGCTAATAGAAAAAAGATTGAACGAATTAATATAAAATATACAAAAAATGCAAAAATAATTCCAAATTGCATAGCAATATCAATTAAGGTATTGTGAGATTCTCTACCTTCAAATATTCCGCTATATCCAGAAAAAGATCCGACACCCAAACCAAAAAGAGGATAGCTAAATGCAACCCTGACTCCGTTTATCATTAATGCAATTCGTGAGTTACCTTCATCAGATGCATTCCACAGAATAAAAAGAAAATCAAAAAAATTAAAAAAATATAACACCACCAACATAACAAACAAGGAAATAAATGAAGCTAGGATTTTCATATTAAAAGTCAGAGATTTAATGAGAAATATCCTAAAGAATACATAGCTTGTTGAACCAAAGGCTAGAAAAAAGAAAAAAGCATCACTTAATGAAAGTGCGCCAATGAAGATACAAGAAATGATAGAAATATATTTCCAAAAACCACTTAAAAAAAGACTGGCTAACAATATAAATCCACTTGCAAAAAACATAACTTGATTTGGATTATTTGAAAATCCAACAAATCGTCCGTAATAGTCTGATGTAGTCGAAAAATAAGCAAAGAAATTTATAAATAAGAAAGTTATTATCCCAATCAAAGTTAACCTGGATAAATTAATACGACCTGTGAGAATAAGTTTATGTAAAATAAAAAAAATTAATATTGCCAACCAAAAGCTTAATATGTAAACCAGGTCGCTATTTAGCTCAGTTGAATAAAAGGTTGAGAAACTTACAACAGGTAGAACTAAAAAAAATGTAAATAAGATATATATTAAAGAAAACCCATGATGCCAACTTACTAATCTATATCTAGATAATAATAACGGTGAATTAACAAAAACAAATATTGCAAAAAGAATCTCTGAGATACCTATAAATTCTATGCGGAGGCTTGTCATGCAAGCAGTTCCAAGAGCAAGACCTAGCAATCCTTCCACCCAAAACGAATATTTATTTGATATAAAATTATGGGATTCTGGCTTATTTATATATTTAGATATCATGCTTTCAAGTTAAGGCTATGAATGTTTGCTTTAGCGGATAGCCAAGCATAAAAAACAAGCAGAACAGAATTTGAAATAATTAATGCATATAATGCACCACTAACGCCATACTTTGGAACTAAAATAAAAAAACCTAGCACCATTGTAATAGCTGAGAAAAATATTGATTTCGCCCTTGATTTTTGGCTCACATAAAAAGTTACTAAAGTTCCCGGAATTATTTGAAGATATTTAAGAACAAGTATCGCAGAAATTAATATGGAGTATTGATTGAGATATGAATATTTAATGCCAAAAATTAGGCTTATGATTTCAGAGTCAAATAATAAATATAAAGCTCCGATAATAATAAGTGAAGTAACCAAAAAGATTTGAAAATAAATACTAGTTACCTTAGGACTTCCTGACTTTCTCAAACGAGGTGGAAATAATATAGATGTGACAACTATTGGCAAAGATAACCCAATTATGACTCTTGTTACAATCTGATATTCAGCTAAATAAGTTCGTGAAGATAACACTTCCATCAAAATGATATCAAAATAACCTATAAAAATAGTAAAGAATAAATGTAAGAAATAAGGGCTAGATATTTTTAGCTCATTAATCATTGAATAAGGTTTTAATGGCCAAATTTTTAAATTGAATGATGTAAAGTTTCGATTAAAAGAAAGAAATCCTAGAGCCGCCCCAATAAAATTTGTAAAAATAATAATTAAAAGAAAAATATAATCAGAATCAGTAAGAAAAAGGAATGTTGCTGACATGATGCAGCCGAATAAAAACCATGCATTTATTGATAATTCAGGAATATATTTCTCATTTGCACTCATAAAATATGAAAAATATAAACTAATTGATAAGAGAAAACCGCTAAACGCTGCACCAATGAAGAAATAAATTTCTTTGAAACTATATGATGCGAAGGAGCCATAAGCACTAATAAGAAAAATAAAAATTATTAGGCCTAAAAATTTTAATGCCAACCAGTCTGAAATAAATCTATCTTTATTTTTTAAGATATCTTTAAAATCAACATTTATCCTCAATCTTAAACCATAGTCCAATATGTTTGAAATCATAAAAATTAAAGTGAAGACAAGAGTTAAAAAAGCGAACCTCTCTGTTTCTAGGAATCTTGCAAGAAATATAAATATGACTAGATTTTGAAAAAGGCGCGTTATTACATTTAAGACAACCGGAATTGATTTGCTAATCATTAAATAATTTTTTTAAAGAATTTAACTTAACAATGCAACCGAATGAATAAGCAATCAAAACTATGCAAATATGAATTTGCAGTATTCCTGATGAAGTGATATCTGTTAAAAAATAAATTGGTATTAGAAGAAATAAAAAGTTCTTTTGTGGCAATATCCTTATGAATCGAACAAATAAGTTCAAATTAAAAGAATTTTCCATATCATCGTTTGTTTTTTTATCTGCGTTAAAAAGCTTTTCTGCAACACCAGATCTAAGATAATCAAATACCGAAAGATATAAAAAAACAAATTCAATTGAAATAAGAAACCAGAATAATAAATTAGAAATATAATTAGCTTCTTCTAATCTATAAAAAAGTAGAATGCTCCATATTGAAAGCGTAAACCACAAACTTAGATCAAAAAAATATCCTTGCTTACTAAAAATCTGTCTCAATCTAGCAACCTCACCATCAATTTGATCTAAAAAAATTACAAAGAAATAAAATCCGGATAGATAATAAAAGAACTTTTCTCCTTGGATATTAGAAATGGCTACTGGCAAAATAAACGATAAAAGGAACATCATATAGGTGATTGCATTTGCTGAAATTTTTGTATATTTAAATAAAAAATAACTTATGTAAAAAGAAAAAGGTCTCAAGAAAAAATAACAAAAAAGTTCGTCTTGATGTATCCCTTTTTGAGCTGTTGATCTCAATTTTTCGATTTTTTTTATAGAGTTTATCACTTTATATTTATTTCTTATTTTTCGTTTACAGAATCATAGCTATTATTAATTATTTTCAAAAGATCGCTGGTTTTACAATCCTTGATATTATTTTCAAATCTTCCCTCTGATATAAAATCATCAATAGATTCTGTAAATTTTTGTTTCTGTGGTAAATATTTTTTTAGTATTTGATTGATTTTATATTGTTTGAAGATCTCTTCTAATAAAGCATGTGGATCAATATTGATATTCTTTTTTATTGATTCAATGTCGTCTTTTATAAATTGTGAATTATATTTATAAACTTCCAGCATTGAAAATGCGCATGCTATTCCATGATCAATACCATACTTTAGAGTAAGTGGATAAGAAATAGAATGGCAGATAGACGTCCTAGTTTGACTTATTGCCAATCCTGCAAAAAGACTTGCATTACAAAGGTTTTCTCTCAAAGAACCATCAAATGAAAGATTTTTTAAGTTCGGCAAGCTTTTGAGAGCTAAAGTTGCTGCTTCAATTGAAAGTTGACGCGTTAGATTATTTGCATTTTTATTCCAAATAGACTCAAACGCTTGATTTAACGAATCCAGACCAGTAGATAATGCTATGTCAGCTGGGATTTCTTTCAAAAAGTCAGGATCCACATATGCTTTTTTTGCAAACATTGAATCGTGACCCAAAGATTTCTTTTGTTTATTTTGATAGTCCCATATGGTGGCAAAAGGTGTTACTTCGCTTCCTGTTCCTGCGGTAGTTGGAACTAAAGTACAGTCTATTTCTTTTAAGCCTTTGAAAAAAGAGGAATCTGTTAAAAGGTCTTTAATTTTTATGCCATTTTTAAATGCTGGTATGGATATTGACGCTATCTTTGCAACATCCATAGCGCTACCACCACCAATGCCTACAATATGGTCAAATGTTTTTTTTATATATTTCTTAGATATTGCATTCATATCATCTAATGATGGATTTGTACCAAATGCAGACTCAACTGTTAAATTTTTCTGATTAAAGATATCAGCTAATTTTGAGTCTCTTTTATATCTTTCTATCGAAGTTGAAGTTGCTACTATCAGAACATTCTTATCAGAAAGTCCTTTTAAAATATTCTGTCTTTCTGATTCGCCAAAAATAATTTTTACAGGATTAAAATACATCATCAAGAATCATCCTAATATCAATTAATGAACTGCATTAAAGCATCTTTATTTTGCTGAGGAGAAGATGTAGGTCTTCCTAAATCACTTCTTGATCCTTTCTTGACCTTTATCTCAAGTAAATGTGGCCCAGATTGACTTTTAAATTTTTTAATTATTTCTCCAATTTGATCTAATCCACAAATGCTTTTTGCACTTTTATATCCGCATGCTTTTGCTATGGACACAATATCAATTTTGTCAGCACATGTTGGCTGGCCACCAACTGAATCATGAGCAGAATTATTTAATAAAATATGTATAAAATTTTTGTTTTTAGACTGTCCAATTGAAGTCAAATTTCCAAGATGCATTATGCTTGCTCCATCTCCATCAATACAAAAAATATTTTTACTATTATTTTGGGCAATACCAAAAGCTATCATACTTGCATGACCCATAGAGCCAACCGTTAAAAAATCGGTTTTATGAGATTGATTATTATTTTCGCGAATCTCAAAAAGCTCTCTTGATGCCTTTCCTGTGGTAGAGACAAAAATATCGCTTGAATTGGAGTTATCAATAATGGACTTAATTGCACTTTCTCTTGATATATCTGCAATATCAGCTTCAGTATTCTTAAGTTTATAAGGGCCGAACGTTCCTTTTTTTATGAGAAGAACTACTGGTTGTTTATTACTTAATGTATTTTTAATAGCTGACCTAATGATTTGATCTATTTTTTTGGTTTTTGAATCAATGATATATGAAGGCAAACTGCAAGCTTGAAGCAAATCTTCCATGACCTCACCTTGCTTAATATGCTGTGGCTCATCTTTTACTCCAGGCTCTCCTCTCCAACCAACCATTAAAACCATAGGTATTCCATAAACTTTATTATCTGCTAAAGATAGAAGTGGATTTATAGAATTTCCAAATCCAGAGTTTTGCATATACACCAGAGATGGACGTCCTGTTGAAATATACTGTCCAACAGCAAGAGCAACTGCTGAACCTTCATTTGCAGTTATTAAGTGCTGATCTGAAGATGTGTTGTCTGAAATATATGCACAAATGTTTTTTAAAAGGGAATCTGGTACACCACAAAAATTATGAATGCCCTCATTAACTAACGTATTGAAAAAGTTTTTTACATCTATCATTATTTCGTTCCAGGTATTAGCTCTAAAATATCTTTAATAGAAAGCATGTTTTCATCACACTCGAGAGATCTACCATGTCTTAATATAGTCTCAGCAGTATTTTTCATTGCAGGAAAAGCACTCCTTAAGAGTTGATTCGCATAGATAACAATGCTAACTCCGGCTTCCTGCAACTCATCTTCAGTAACTGAATTAAAGCTTGAAGGAACAACGACTAACGGTTTTTGCTTACCGAAATCAGAATAATGACTACAAAATTCGAATATTTCAGCAGGGTCCCTTTCTCTGCTATGAATCATAATTCCATCTGCACCGGCTTCAAGATATGCTTTTGCACGCTTAATTGCATCACTCATTCCAGCTTTAAGAATAAGACTTTCGACTCGAGCAATTACCATAAAATCATCAGTAACCTGGACATTCTTAGCTGATGATATTTTTTCACAAAAATTCTCAATGCTATCCTGAGTTTGAGGAACTTCAGTTCCAAATAAAGAGTTTTTCTTTAGCCCTGTTTTATCTTCTATGATAGCTGCAGATACTCCTAACCTCTCTAAAGTTTTCACTGTAAATTTAAAATGTTCAACTTGGCCTCCAGTATCTGCATCATAGATTATTGGTTTTGTAGTAACTTCAAGAACCTCACTTAATGAGGCCATCCTAGAGCTAACATCAACTGCCTCAATATCTGGCTTTCCTTTAGCAGTTGAGTCAGTTAGGCTGCTGCCCCACATTCCATCAAATTGATTATTTACACCATCAATATCGACTGAAGTATTTTCAATAATCAGGCCACTGAGAGCATTATGAATATCTAAAAAACGTAATAAGGGTTTTGCCTCTAACATCCGGCGTAAGCTAGACAGCCTTATTTGTGGAGTAGTACCTACTTCTTTAAGTGCTCTATTTAGTGAAGTAGAGGAAATGCCTTGAGTATAAGGCACCTCAACAAGTTCACCGCCCCACTCAGATATTATATCAATGACACTTTGACGTGTTTTTTTTTGAACTCCCTCCTTCCAATCATCGCCGTGAACAACATAATCAGGTCTTAACGAGAGAAGATTTTCAGTATAGTCTAATGTTTTTTGTGGGATTACACTGTGAACAGATTTTAGGTTTTCGACAATTTCAGAACGTTGCTCATAATTCATATATGGCAATCTCTTGTATGATGCTATTGCTGAATCTGTTAATACACCAACTGTTACTTGGCCTAATTCTGAAGCAGTCTTTAATACATTTAGATGCCCTGGATGAATTAAATCTGCACTCATACCCACATATACTTTTTTCATGAATCACTCCTAGTCATAAATTAATTATCAACTCCTCCTAAAATAGTCCAAGAAAACGAAAATAAATGAAATGGCTGCTCCAAATAAGATCCCAAATATTAGTATCAAAAAACGATTTGGTTTTGATTTTTCCTCTTTAACGACAGGGGCATCTATTACTTTGAAAATATAATATTTACTCGAGGAGGTTAACATTAGAACTTGAATCTGATCCTCAAGCAATTGTGAAATTGCTTCTTTTAATGACTGAATATTTGTAGATTTCATTGATTCATTTAAGTATGCGATTGATCTTTCTGCCTGATCTGCGTCAACTTTACGCATGCTTTCATTAATTTGATAAATTATTATATCTAGCCACTCTTTTGCAATGAATGGTGATTTATGTTCAATTGAAATATTTAAGAATTGAGTCTTATCGTCTTGGTTAATTGATAGGATTCTTTTATATACTTTGTATGCTTCTTGCGCCGAAGGTTTTTTTGTCCGTGGGTAAGAAACTTTTCTTATCCATTCTTTTTTAGTGGAGTTATATAAATCTTCATCATAGATAATCTTGTTTTCAATAGCGACCCATTCTTCAACAGCCATTAAGTCTTCAAGTTTAATGTTTGGTAAAAAATATGAGTCGAAGAACTCAAAAGATTTAATTCTTTCAATCCCTTCTTTGCTTTTTGAAACAGGAGTTTCTGGTAACGAAAAGCCTCCTATTGCTGATAAAGATGATAATCCTCCAATTCTTGATGACAATGAGTCCTGCGGTTGAGTTGGCGCTAGAAGACTACTCGAATTGTATATATTAGGTAGATTTAGAGATAGTAAAACTGTCAAAGTTGTGACTAAAATGATAATTGAAAAGAAGGCTTTCTTTTTAGACCATATTATGGAAAAAATTTGTCCTAAATCTAACTCATTTTGCTGATCTGATTTGATTTGTTGATTCATTACAAATTATTTTTCAAAATATATTCAGGTTGCTCTATGATTCACAACTTTACCATCATGTGTGTAATATGTACACGCACTGAGATTATATATGGTTTAGTGTTGATCAAATCTGTTTTGAAATAAATGAAAGGGATTACTTACTTATTATTAGTTGGTGCCCGGAGCCGGACTTGAACCGGCACGATACTGCTATCGAGGGATTTTAAATCCCTTGTGTCTACCAATTCCACCACCCGGGCTAGTATTATTTATTGTCTCCCCTAAAACTAATGTTTTGTTCTAATTCTCTATCTGTTTCTTTATTATATGATGATCTAATATCGTTATTTAATTTAATTGCATTATTTAATAAATTTAATTGCTTTTCAATTTGGTTAGCATACTTAACAAGTGCATCAGAATCTTTTGGAAGACACGCGCCGCCAAAGCCAAGCCTTCCATCATGTCCAGGTACTTGCATGTGAGATTCTCCAATTCGTTTGTCTATTGATAAATATTTTGTAAAATTTTCCCACTCCTCATATGCACCTGATGCATCAAATAATTCTTTTAATTCGTTAAAGAAAACCACTTTCACTGAAAGAAAAGCATTTATTGTATATTTTATAAAAGAAGCTGTTACCAAATCAGTAAAAATATGATCTTTGCAGATACATTTTGTATATTGTTGATAAAATCCTGAGAGATATTTAGTTTCATTGTAATTGCCACCAAAAACAATTAGTTCTGAATTAATGAAATCTTCATTGGCATGCTTTTCTCTAAGAAACTCAGGATTATAAACAAATCTTGATATTTTCTTGCCAAGTTCACTAACATAATTTGGGAGTAATGTACTTTTTAATACCACCAAGGATGAAATTTTTAAATCATTAATTTCATCAATAACAGATTCAATAATTGAAATATCTTGAGTTTTATCTTCACTCATTGGGGTTGGAACACAAATAAAGATAATTTCTGGAGAAAAATCTTTAAGCTCATTAATATTTGTTCCAAGCTTTGGATCTATTTCTTTTACTCTTACAACATCTTTTAGACCATTTAAAAGCGAGTTACCAACGAAGCCAAGACCAATTATTGCAATTTTCATTTTTTATGTGGAGGCTGAGGCCGGAATCGAACCGGCGTAAACGGATTTGCAGTCCGCTGCATGACCACTCTGCCACCCAGCCAAATTATTTAATTTTACCCTCATTCCTAAGTACCTTTCTTATTTTAGTCGCGCTTATTGATTCGATCTCAGATTCGAAGGTTTCTTGTTCTATTTTGTAACCAACTCCTCTGCCATAAGTTATATTTGTAATGTTGGGTACAAATTGAATTATATAATCCTCATTGATTTGGAATCCTAAATCAGAGAGTTTTGTTTCAATATCATCAGATATTTCAATTAGTGAAAAAGGATTATCCTCCTGCCCTTCGCCTCCAGAAGAGTCTTTAACATCTCTTATCTGAATTGCTACCTGTCCTGTTTTTGCTAAAGCTCTCTTAAATAATGCCGTATGTCCATCGTGCCATGGCTGCCATCTCCCAAGAAGAAGA
>MDTD01039506.1_pt1 | contig 17576 bp, 16 predicted proteins | sample 811221 | NCBI WGS metagenome assembly MDTD01 (sample SAMN05326646, study PRJNA326480) | marine metagenome | isolation source: seawater | place: Pacific Ocean: South West | collected 2011 | reverse complement strand
TACATGAACTTTGATCAGGTCGTGGCGTTCCAGAAGCTGGCTGAGGATGGCGAGCGCATCGCGGCGACCATTATCGATGAGGTTGCCTAAGTCGCCTGTTAGGCGAGAGGGGGACTCACCGTTTCTCCAACGCGAGTTCTCGTTATCCCCGGCATCACCCTAAAACCCAGCCACCGCGGCCTCTGCAGACTGGCAGACAAAGTCGAACAAGGTGAAGACGGCGCCATCGCGCTCCTGCTTCTTCGTCAGCCTCACACCTGCCCATACGGTTTGCGCCGCGCGACCGGCCTCTATTAGCAAATTAAGTGTAGCTATGCTGCCGTACCACACTAATTATCGTTATGTAATCCAACCACGGCACCGTCGCTAGTGCCCAGAAAGGGACCGCGCCCTTTGGCACCGTCTGCTCGTGCCGCCTCAATGGTCCTCAGATAGTTATCATCGATATCACCTGCTTGATAGCGACCATCGAATACAGAGGATTCAAAACCATCAACCTCCGGATTACCCTCTCGCGAGCACTCGATCAAGTCGTCAAGGTCTTGATAGACCAACCAGTCAGCGCCAATTTCAGCTCGGATCTCCTCCACTGATCGGCCGTGCGCGATCAGTTCGTTGGCGGCGGGCATATCGATACCATATACATTGGGGTGTCGCACCGGTGGAGCGGCGGACGCGAAATAGACCCGCTTCGCACCCGCATCTCGGGCCATTTGGATGATCTGCCCGCAGGTCGTGCCTCGCACTATGGAATCGTCAACCAGAAGAACCGTTTTACCTCGAAACTCCAACGGCACGGGATTCAGCTTTTGGCGCACAGACTTCTTCCTTTCGCTCTGCCCAGGCATGATGAAGGTGCGACCGATATATCGGTTCTTCATGAATCCCTCGCGGAACTTCACGCCAAGCTCATAAGCGAGCGACTGCCCGGCGACTCGACTGGTGTCTGGTATGGGGATCACCACATCAATATCGTGGTCCGGCCGTTCTCTTATGACCTTTCTCGCCAGTGTGGCTCCCTGACGCATTCGAGTCTTATAGACTGAGATGCTGTCCATGAGCGAATCCGGACGAGCGAAATAAACGTGCTCAAAGATACACGGTGTCAGCTTGGGCTCGTCAGCACACTGCTCTCTGTGCAACTTGCCAGCATATGTGACGCATATGGCTTCACCGGGCAGCACGTCGCCCAGTAACTCAAAGCCGAGCACATCGAGTGCAACGCTCTCGGACGCCACCATATATTCGGTCTCACCGACTCGGCCCTCGCGTTGCCCCACAACCAAGGGGCGAATCCCGTTAGGGTCACGGAATGCCACCAGTCCAAAACCTGATATCAGCGCCACCGCCGCATAACCACCCTCACAGCGTTTATGCACCACTCGCGTCGCGTCAAAAATATCCCGCGGGGAAGGCTTCAGCTTGCCTAGGCGGTGCAACTCATGGGCGAACACGTTGAGCAGCACCTCCGAGTCGGAGTCGGTATTCAGGTGCCTAAGATCAGACTGGAATAATTCGTCGGAGAGAAACGCTGAGTTCGTCAAGTTGCCGTTGTGAGCCAAAGCAATGCCGTATGGCGAGTTCACGTAGAACGGCTGAGCCAACGCAGTGCCAGAGCTACCTTGAGTCGGATACCTAACGTGACCGATGCCGAACCGTCCCAGCAACTGAGCCATATGACTGGCTCGGAAGACGTCCCGCACTAAGCCTTCCCCTTTTCGCTGCATCAACTTACCGTCTTGGCAGGTCATGATGCCGGCAGCATCCTGCCCTCGATGCTGCAGCATGGTGAGCGCATCGTAAATGTCAGCAGCCACATCGCGTTCCGCAACCATTCCAACTAATCCGCACATACAGTCTCTCCTAGCTAGAGCATTCCGCCAGAATCCATAGTGTCCCTCACTGCCTCAGAGGGCTCAGATTCCAGCACACGCTCAAAGTTGGTGCCGATCCACTCAGCAACCCAGTTCACGGGATCCATTAACACGGCAGACTCGAGTAGATCCTCCTCGCCATCGGGCAGGACTGCGCGAAGAACAACACTCAGGGCCGCAATGATAATTATCCCGCGAATGAAACCAAAAACACCGCCAAAAAGTCGATTGCCCAGATTAAAGCCGGGTTGCCGCATCTGATCAGATAAGAAAGCGGCAACCATGCCAACCATCAATAGCACTGCGATAAATGTGAGTGACCATGCCAGCAAGTAGCGAGTAGTAGGCTCGTCAACGATCTTCCGTCCTAAATCGGCGACCGAATCAGCCAACACATTAGCTGCTAAAAAGGAGGCAAGCCATCCGAGAATTGAGAGGGCCTCGCGCGCGAAGCCTCGAGCGATGCCGTAAACACAAGAGACAACCCACACTAGGAGAATGAACCAGTCAAGAACATTGAATTGCCCAACGATAGATGCTGCTTGATTCAGCAAATCAGCCACTACTGCACAAACCTCTGTACTTGCGAGTCAACAGCGAGAATCTCGTCGATATCGGGTTTGATCTGCATCAGCCGAGCCCGATCAACATTTGGCCCGATCTGGACTCTATACAGACCATTGTCTGAGGGGACGTCTGTAGAAAACGCGCGATAGCCTTTTTTCTCGAGGCGTGCCACCAATTTATCCGCCGAGTCGCTCGAGCTTACTGCGGCCACCTGCAGTATCCAGAAAACCGGCAACCCAGCTGAATCAACCAGGTCATCACTAAAGCCTGGCTCAGTGAATTCTGGATTTTGAACAACCTCGTCCGCCCCGCGAAGTGCCTCTAAACGGGCAGCGTCAACTTCGGTACGAGTATTTTCGTCAGAAACCACCTGCGCCTCAGATTCAATCGTCGGTAGGTCTGGAAGGTTTTTTTTAACAACTGCCTCGAAGCTTTGGGGCGTCGAAATAGGGGTACGATCGACAACAGGCTTATCGGACGTAGGCTGGAGAACAATTGGGTCAGGAACTTCCGGGGCATCAAAAATCAGTGGCCAAAACACGATTCCTAGCGCTACTAGAACTATGGTGCCGACTAAACGTTGCTTAATTAAGGGATTCAATAGCCACCACCCACCGCGGCGTCCTCTGCATTGAAAAATGCTAGCGCCTCTCCAACAGAGAAAAACGACCCAAAAATAACGACCCTGTCTCCGTCACTAGACCCGGCTCGCACAGCAGGCCATAGCGCTTCGAAACGGCCCTGCCTGGCAACTGATTCACCGCGGAGTGCGCCTGCCAACTTATCAATTGTCATAGCTCTGTCAACGTGACTGAGGTCGATCAAGTGCCACTCGTCAAAGACGCCAAGGCAAGCCGTAATAATATCATGAATAGGTTTGTCGCCCATGACGCCGAACATGGCGGTTGTCGTGCCGGCAATGGGATGCGTTTGGAGATAATCAATGAGGACTGCCACCGCCTCGACGTTGTGTGCGACGTCCATCACTACTTCGAGCTCCCCGCGCCGTTGCCTACTGAGACGGCCTGTCATACTCAAAGTCCTAACAGAGCCGGTCACAGCTTGATCAACTTCAATCAGGCCTGATTGATGAATTGCTTCAACGGCTGCACCGATGTTCTGCGGCAATAGGCCTGAAAAAGATGGCAGCAGAAGATTCTGTCCTGAGGAAAGCGACACATGTGAGTCGCTCACAGCCCAATCGCTCCCCACCCAGAAAGATTTTGCGCCGATTTCATCAAGACATACTTTTAGGCTTGCGGGCGGGTCCCACTCTGCAACGACACAAGGGCACCCGAAGCGCGCAATGCCCGCCTTTTCAACCGCAACCTGCGCGCGGTCATTACCCAGCCACTCGGTATGATCGAGGCCAATACTTGTGACCACAGCAACATCCGCATCGACAATATTCACCGCATCGAGCCTGCCACCGAGACCGACCTCGAGCACCTGCACATCGACACCGTGCTCTCGGAAAATCCACAGAGCGGCAATGGTCGCCACTTCAAAATATGTCAGGCTAATTTCGCCGCGAGCGCGATCAATCTCCTCAAAAGCTGTGACAATCTCGTGATCATTGGCTAATCGGCCATTAATGCGAATTCTTTCGTTAAATCGAAGCAGATGGGGAGAGGTATATGCCCCAACGGAGAGCCCTGCCCCTGTGAGCAGGGCCGAGAGAACCTCGACAACACTGCCTTTGCCGTTCGTGCCCGCGACTGTGAGCGTTGTAGGGTATGAATCGAGCAACTCTAAGCGCTCTGCGACCCGAGCAACGCGCTCGAGGCCCAGATCGATCTCGACTGGATGCTGTAACTGCAGTAGGTCCAGCCAATCGCTCAGTATCAGAGCCGTCATGGTATTATCAGGCGCTACCTCGCCGCGCCTCAATGATTTCGCCCTCCAGCGCGGGCGCAGACTGCGTAGATTGTGGCATTCCGGTCAGTTTCGCAAGCACACGCGACAAAGTTTCGCGCATCTCGTTTCGATGGACGATCATATCGATAGCGCCATGTTCAAGCAGGAACTCACTACGCTGGAAGCCTTTAGGTAATTTCTGGCGAATGGTTTGCTCAATTATATTAGGTCCTGCAAAGCCCGCGCGAGCATCGGGCTCCGCGATATTGATATCGCCCAACAGCGCGAGTGAGGCAGAAACACCACCGTAGATAGGGTCCGTCAGAACAGAAATATAGGGGGTGCCCTGCCTCTTCAGGCGTTCAATCACTGCTGAGGTCTTGGCCATCTGCATCAACGAAATCAACGCCTCCTGCATCCTTGCGCCTCCAGAGGCAGAGAAGCAAATCAAGGGAAGATTTTCATCTAACGCCACTGTAGCTGCGCGAGTGAACTTCTCACCCACTGCATAGCCCATGGACCCGCCATGAAAATCGAATTCGAACGCTAAGGAGACAGCGGGCACGCCGATAATTGAGCCCTTCATAGCAACTAATGCGTCTTTTTCGCCCGTACTACGTTGCGCGGCGGAGAGCCGATCGCGATATTTTCGCTTGTCCTTGAATTTCAGATGATCAATCGGTTCGAGCTCTGCGAAAAGCTCAGCGGCGCCGCGATCCAGGCACAGCTCAAGCCGCCGTCTCGCTCCGATGCGCATATGATGGTCGCACTTGGGGCACACCTCAGCATTACGCTCGAGATCTGGCTTGTAAAGGATGGCATTGCATTTGACGCACTTTTTCCAGAGACCTTCGGGAACACTAGTGCGGTTTGCACTCTCGTCCTTGTTCACGCCTGAAGGCAGGATTTTGTCAATCCAGCTCATGGGCTTCTCCACAGAAAAAACGACACGAGTATACGAGCGACTGCTTTTCCTAGGAAGGTGAAGAGTCCACACCCGCGCGTATGCTTCGGAGAAGTTTTACTGCGGCGCTATGGACTTGGATCTGCGACGTGTTGCCGAGTGCCGCTTCCTGGTTCATTTTGTCGATTAATGCGCTGCCTACCACTACTGCGTCGGCAGCGGCGGCCACTGCGCAGGCGCTTTCAGCATCTTTAATGCCAAACCCCACTGCGATCGGGAGTGTCGTCTTATCGCGAATCAACGCCACACTCTCAGCGACTTCGGTAGTATCAAGCTGTCCTGATCCGGTGACCCCTTTAACCGCTACGCAGTAGACGAAGCCGCGCGCCCTCCCGACAATCGTCTTTATTCGGGACTCAGGAGTGGTCGGAGAGATAAGGAAGATATTGTCCAACCCCACCGCCTGCAACGCTGTATCAATAGCATCCACCTCCTCAGGCGGCAGGTCGACAGTAATAAGCCCGTCCACACCAGCTCCAACGCAGGCGTCTGCAAAGGCATCGTAACCAAAGCGCTCAATGGGATTCGTGTAACCCATCATTACGATGGGTGTTTTGGCATCTTGCTGACGGAATTCTGCAACAGTGCTCAGTACTTTTTTAAGCGTCATGCCATTAGCGAGGGCCCGCTCATGACCCTTTTGAATCACGGGCCCTTCTGCCATCGGATCTGAAAATGGTACACCTACCTCGATCACGTCGGCACCCGATGCGACCAACTTATGAAGCAGTGGAACAGTTCCCGCTGGATCAGGGTCGCCAGCGACGATATAGGGAATCAAAGCTTTGCGGCCGCTTCGCTGTAATTCGTCAAAGACTCCAGCGATTCGACTCATTCCCGTTTCACACCTCGATCCCGTCAATTGACGCTACCGTCAGAATATCTTTGTCACCCCGCCCCGATAGGTTCACCACAATATGCTGTTCGGGCGTCATCCTTGCTGCTAGCTTTTCAGCATGCGCCAGCGCATGGGCCGTTTCCAGCGCGGGCATAATGCCTTCGACCTTAGTTAGTCGGTGAAACGCACTCAGCGCCTCGTCATCGTTTGCTGCAACGTACTGGACCCGGCCAATATCTTTGAGCCAAGAGTGCTCTGGCCCAACGCCAGGATAGTCAAGCCCTGCGGAAACAGAGTGCGTCTCCAGAATTTGTCCGTCTTCATCCTGCATGAGATACGTCCTGTTACCATGCAGTACGCCCGGCGTACCCGCAGATAGTGGCGCAGCGTGCGCGCCGGTCTCTAAGCCCTTCCCGCCTGCTTCAACGCCGTACATCGCTACATCGGCATCTCCAAGGAAGGGATGGAACAGGCCAATCGCGTTGGAGCCACCCCCCACGCAAGCTACTAAGGCATCAGGCAGCTTGCCATTCTGCACAAGGCACTGCGCCCGCGCCTCGCGGCCGATTACACTCTGAAAATCCCTCACCAACATCGGATAGGGATGGGGGCCTGCCACGGTGCCGATAATGTAAAAGGTATCATCAATATTCGTTACCCAGTCGCGCATGGCCTCGTTCATGGCATCCTTGAGCGTTCTAGAACCTGACGTGACTGACACTACTTTTGCGCCAAGCAGCTTCATCCGATAAACGTTCAATGCCTGACGGCGAATATCCTCTTCGCCCATGAAGACGCAACACTCAAGACCCAGCCGGGCAGCAACCGTGGCACTCGCCACGCCATGCTGGCCCGCACCCGTTTCTGCAATGACGCGCTTTTTGCCCATACGCTTGGCCAGCAGCGCCTGGCCGATGGTGTTATTCACTTTATGGGCACCTGTGTGATTCAAATCTTCGCGCTTGAGGAAAATGCGACCGCCACCGATCGCATCAGATAGACGCGCTGCTTCGTAAAGAGGCGAAGGGCGACCGACATAATGAGCCAGATCTAGATCAAATTCTTTCTGGAAGGCCGGATCGTCCCGCAGATCCATATAGAGCTTTTCGAGATCGGCAAGGGCTGACATGAGGGTCTCCGCAACAAACTTCCCACCAAATCGTCCGAAGCGCCCACTCGCGTCCGGCACCGTTGAAAATAATGTCGGAGTTACTTCACTTGTCATGAAACACCATCGCTATGTGCTGGGCCTTTTGACCCAGGTCCAATTAACTAGCGGGCGGCCTAAACCGCCGCCCTCGCTGCATTTATAAAGGCCCTGATCTTAGCGCGATCCTTAATGCCCTTCATGCGTTCGACGCCACTGCTGACATCAACTGCTACCGGCTTGACCTGTGCCACCGCGGCTGCCACGTTCTCCGCGCTCAATCCACCCGCCAAGACGATCCGGTCGCGCACCTCCGGCAGTACTCTGCTCCAGTCGAAAGTAGTTCCCGAGCCACCAAATTGCCCTTCATGCGCGCTATCCAATAGCAAGGCCGAGGCCGAATGGAATCTATCGTTCTCTTTCAGCAAATCAACACCCTCGCTCATGGCAATCGCTTTGATGTAGGGTCGGCCGAATTGCTCGCAAAACGCGGGCGATTCAGTCCCGTGAAACTGCAGCATGTGAAGAGGCACAGATGTCAGCGCTTCTTCAATCTGCTGCTCACTCGCATTGACGAACAATCCGACCATGAGGCCCAGTCCGGTCACAGCAAAAGAGATCTCCCGCGCCTGCTTAACCGTGACCGATCTGGGACTGCCGGGATAGAACACACAACCTATGGCATTAGCCCCCTCAGACAGCGCAACCGCCGCATCGTCATGACGAGTAACTCCGCAAATCTTGATCTGCATTGCACGGCCTTGAACCGAAACCGCCAGTTTAACAGCTTCGCGTCGCTTACAGACGTCCACTAACCACCGCCGGCCCCTCAGGCGTCTGCGGCAAACCGAAACTCTTGGGGTAGTCAACCCGAGCAAGATAAAGACCGTCAGGGGGAGCTGTCTCTGCCGCCAAGGTTCGATCCCGCGAGGCAAGGATTTGGTCGAACCATTCAACTGATCGGGTCGCGGTCCCTACGACGAGGAGTGAGCCCACAATATTACGCACCATATGATGCAGAAACCCGTTAGCAGTGATATCCACAATAACGAGGTCGCCACGCCGATGCACATGGCAGTCGCTGACGAACCGATGCGGACTGTTTGCCTGGCAGGACGCTGCCCGGAATGCACTGAAATCGTGCTCACCAACAAGTCGTCGGGCAGCATCATTCATTATAGCCAGATCGAGGGAATGCCGGTACCACGTCACAAGCCCATGCAGAGCTGCCGGTTCGATCGGTGTGTTGCACAGAATGTAACGGTAATGCCTGGCAATTGCACTGAAGCGAGCATGAAATACTGAACTTGTCGGTAATGCCCAATGCACCCGAATTGTCTCGGGGAGATGCCGATTAACGCCCATGACCCACGCCTTGATGCTGCGACCCACGGGATCATCGAAATGAACGATCTGCGAAAAGCCGTGGACACCGGTGTCGGTGCGGCCTGCGCAGGTGGTGATGACAGGAACGCCGGCGACGAGCGCCAATGCCTGTTCCAGGGATTCTTGAATGGTGGGGACAGAGTGATTCGGTTGCGCTTGCCAGCCGTGATAGTGGCCACCATGGTATTCTATGCGCGCAGCAACACGAGTGCCTGCAGCAATTGGTTGAGCAGATAGGCGCAAAGATTTACGACCCCTTAATCCGAAGTAACAGCTCTCTGGCCTCTGCCTGTTGCCCGGGGTCACCATGATTTATCGCCTCGAGCAGTACTGGCCTCGCGCCGTCCTCGTCTCCCATGTCCATATAAGCGCGCGCCAAATCGAGCTTGCTGTCTATAGGGTCTGTCTCGGCCCCATAAATCGAGGCATCAGCTACATCAGTCTCACCGATGCCTTCCCTGGAGATGTCTTCTAATGGCGCCGGTGTAAGGCCTGTGATGCTGACGCTGCTGGTCTCCGTGCCCTGCAGGACCCCCACATTCTCATCTAAGCTCAGCAACTGCCTCCTTTGTCGCCTCTTTACCCGCGTCAAGGCGAAAAGCCCGGTCAATAGCGTTCCAATGCCAGCCATAACGGCCCAATCCGGTACCTGAGACACAGGCAGTGACTGAGACCTCTGTGCTGTGGATTCAACAATTCCAGGAGGCGCCGGGAGCGCTCTGCTTACTGGCCGGGATGCTAGTTCGGCGCGAAGTTCAGCAATTTCCGTATCCCGCTTGGCCAGCTGAAATTGCAACTCATCCACAATGGCATTCAGGTGGTCAACGGGGCCGCCTAACTCGTTGATCTGAAGCGGCTCAACAACTGCCAAAGATTCGCTGCGGATATCTAAAATTTGATCGTCTCCGACATTTTGCAGGGTCAAGTCAGTAAATGATTTCTCTGAGGCAGGCTCGCGCTTCAACTCCACGTCACTCGGTACGATTCGAACATCCAGATCAACATCAGCCACCGATCTGGAGCAACTTCCGGCCCACGTTCCAACCTTTGCCCACGCCTCGTTTTGCAGTTTGATCTCAGCTCGGGCACTTACTGCATCAACATCTCGCTCCTCGCCCGCTGGTAGCTGCAAATTGCAACCCGATTTAAGGCCATTTACGTTACCGTTCATAAAAGCGCTTGGGTTGGCGGCAACGATTGCCAGCATTATCTGTTGGACTGATACGCCCTGCTGCACCAAAGTCGACGCGATCCTCCAGAGAGTGTCAGAGCTGGTAGTGACGTAGTTCGCTCCCGCGACAGGTCGGTCCAACGGACTAGGGTCATAGTCGCGGTCTACTTCCCGGTACACCGACTCTGCGTCAGCGAGAACCTCAGGCTTGGTGATTTCGGACTCAGACCTTAAGGGCAGGTCTTTCGCCGCACGTGAACGTAAACCTACCGACAGTGTGTATTCTCTCAAGAGACGCCCATCTGGCCAAAGCGCCTCCATAACGAAGTCAAGATAGGGCTTTCTTAGCGGCGTCTCCGTCGATAGAACAATGCGTTTTCCAGCATCATCCCATTTAACAACAAAGTTGATTTCACTGAGAAACACATCGCGATTCATTTCAAAGCGCACGAACTCGGCCATAGGGGCTATACCCACCTGCATATCGCCATCACGTAATCCATCTGCCTCTAGTACCGCGATCTCCGCGCTTAACGGCTCGTTGAGAAAGGAGTGAATTGCGAGCTCACCGAACTCCAGCGCCCAACATTGGCCAGCAGCGGCTGCGGTGAAAGTGAGACGGGTCGCAAAATAGATGAGCTTTTTCATGAACTAGATTGCTTAACCTTCCCTTGGCCTGGCTGTCACGTAATCTCTCTCACCGGCCCTTGGCGCACATCACCACAGGACGGAGCATTAAGATTTACGCTAGAGATTCTCTGACAGAAGTAGTTCTGCTATCTGCACACTGTTCAGCGCCGCTCCCTTTCGTACGTTGTCAGCGACGACCCACAGATTCAAGCCTCGTGGGTGTGAAATATCTGAACGGATCCGCCCGACAAACACCGGATCCTCTCCCGCAGAGTCCGTGACAGGTGTGGGGTACCCTCCGTCCTCATGGCGATCAATGACCTCCACGCCCGGAGCCGCCTCCAACAATGCTCTTGCAGCTTCCGCGCTCATCGACTGGCCCATCTCAATATGCAGGGCCTCCGCATGACCATAGAAAACCGGAACGCGGACGCAGGTTGGATTAACCAAAACCGCATCATCGTTGAGTATCTTTTGGGTCTCCCCGATCATTTTCATCTCTTCGCGGGTGTACCCATTTTCTTGAAACGAATCGATATGGGGCAATGCGTTGAATGCGATTTGCTTTGGATACACATGGGGCTCGGTCGGCTTCCCGTTCAGGAGCCGTGCTGTTTGCCCAGCAAGCTCCTCAATAGCAGCCTTGCCAGTACCACTGACCGCTTGGTACGTGGCAACATTGATGCGCTCAATACCTACTGCGTCATAGATGGGTTTCAGCGCAACCAGCATCCCGATGGTGGAACAGTTCGGGTTCTAAATAATGCCCCGATTACGATAATTGGCAATCGCGTCAGGATTGACCTCAGGAACGACCAATGGTACGTCCTCGTCCCGCCTAAACTGCGATGTATTGTCGATGACCACACAGCCTGCCGCCGCCGCGATTGGCGCAAATTCCGCACTAATATCGCCGCCCGCCGAGAATAGGGCAATGGGCGTTTTTGAAAAATCAAATTCACTTAGATCCTGAACCGTATGCCGCTGACCCCTGAAATGCACTGTCTTTCCAGCGGATCGAGCTGAAGCGAGAGGAAAGAGCGTATCGACAGGAAAGTTGCGAGACTCGAGAATCTCGAGCATGACCTCGCCGACGGCTCCAGTCACACCAACCACTGCCACATTCACTGCTTCCATAAGCGTTTCCTCATCGCTTACTCCTGCAACGCCGCCATAACAGCATCACCCATGGCCGCGGTGCCGAGAACACGCTCTCCCGGCATCCCCGAGGCGATATCTCCTGTTCTCATTCCCCAAGCGAGCACAGTAGAGACCGCGCGCTCGATGTCATCGGCGGCGTTCGCCGCGCCGAGCGAAAAACGCAGCAACATCGCCGCAGACAAAATCGTCGCCAGGGGGTTAGCCTTGTCTACACCGGCAATATCCGGTGCCGACCCGTGCACTGGCTCATAAAGACCACACGAATCGGCATTAATTGAGGCCGACGGCAACATCCCAATAGAGCCCGTCAGCATTGCCGCAATGTCAGATAAGATATCGCCAAACAAGTTGCTCGTCACAATGACATCGAATTGCTTAGGTTCGCGCACCAGTTGCATGGCGGCATTGTCGACAAACATATGAGAGAGGTTTACATCACTGAACTCGACCGATAATGACTCCATGACCTCTCTCCACAGCATCGTCACTTCCAGGATGTTAGCCTTGTCGACAGAGCACAGCCGGCCTCCTCTCTTGCGGGCAGCCTCAAAAGCCATGCGACCAATACGGCGGATTTCACCTTCACTATACCGATCGGTATTTATCCCTTCCCTTACACCATCGGCGCGCACCGAAATCCCTCGAGGCTCCCCAAAATAAATACCTCCGGCGAGCTCTCTGACAATCAATACATCTAGGCCCGAGACCAGCTCGGAACGCAGGCTTGATGCAGTAGCCAGATCTGAAAACAACATAGCTGGACGCAAATTGCAGAACAGGTCCAGATCAGAGCGAATGGCAAGCAGTCCACGTTCCGGCCGGTCTGCTGCTGGCAACCCATCCCACTTTGGCCCCCCCACGGCACCAAGTAAAATCCCGTCTGCCTCGGACGCCAGCTCCCTAGTCGCCTCGGGGTAGGCAGCACCATCTCGATCTATCGCGACTCCGCCCAAGTTGGCTTCGACGAAGTACAGGTTGAGTTCGTATTTCGCGTCTGCCCAATTGAGGACGCGGTGCGCCTCACGGACGACCTCTGGACCGATACCATCACCCGGTAGCAGCAGTATCGTCCGGTTCACAATGCGATGTCCTTAAATAACCACGGGAAGCGCTTGCGATGCCCCCGCTCAAAAGATCGGATCGCTTCGGCCCGCTCCAGGGTGATACCGATATCATCAAGTCCCTTCAATAAGCACTCGCGACGAAACGGATCTACCTCAAATGGCCATTGATCGCCACTCGGCAGCACCAGTGCGCATGCCTCTAAATCGATAATCAGTCGATAGCCCTCCTCAGCGTACATTTCAGTGAATAACTGCTCGACCTGCGATGAGGACAAAGCGATCGGCAAAATACCGTTTTTTAGGGCGTTGGAGCGGAAAATATCGGCAAAGCTTGGCGCAATGACCGCTCTGAAGCCAAAGTCCTCCATCGCCCAAGCAGCGTGCTCTCTGCTTGAGCCACAACCGAAGTTTTCCCTGGCCACCAAAATCGATGCGCCCTGATACCGAGCACAGTTCAAGGGAAAGCCAGGATTCAAGGGCCTCAAACTGTTATCCGAATCGGGCTCACCCTCATCGAGATAGCGGAGCTCATCAAAGAGATTCGGCCCAAAACCGGATCGACGAATTGATTTCAAGAATTGTTTTGGCACCATTAGGTCGGTATCGACGTTCGCCCGGTCCATGGGAGCCACTAACCCGTCGTGCTGCGTGAAAGGCTTCATGCTGTGGCTCCTTCCGAATCAAGGGAATCGACAGCTACAAAATGACCCGCTACCGCCGCAGCTGCGGCCATGGCAGGACTGACAAGATGGGTTCTACCACCATTTCCTTGTCGACCCTCAAAATTCCGATTAGAGGTGCTTGCACAGCGCTCACCCGGCATTAAACGATCTGCATTCATTGCCAAGCACATGGAACATCCCGGCTCTCGCCACTCCATTCCAGCATCCAAGAAGATACGATCCAGCCCCTCAGCTTCCGCCTGTGCCTTGACTAGACCAGAGCCAGGCACCACCAGTGCTTTTCTGATGTTTGAGGCGATACGCCGTCCTCTAAGGACCTCGGCAGCTGATCGCAGGTCTTCAATCCGCGAATTCGTGCAAGAACCAATGAAAATGGCATCCGGCCGAATATCGGACACCGGCGTGCCTTCCTCGAGACCCATGTACTCAAGTGCCCGAGTCAATCCCAAACGACTGGTCTCATCGGGCATGTCTGCAAGCGTCGGCACGCGGCCATTTACGGACGTTACCATTTCGGGTGATGTGCCCCACGTGACATGAGGGTCAATGCCCTCGCCGTCGATGCGGAGCGTTCTCTCAAATGAGGCGCCCTCATCCGAGTGCAGTGTCCGCCACCAGCCCTCGGCGCGCGCCCAGTCGTCGCCACTAGGCGCAAAGGGCTTGTCCCGGAAGTAGTCGAGCGTCACGTCGTCGACCGCGACTAATCCACAGCGAGCCCCCGCCTCGATCGCCATGTTGCAAAGCGTCATTCGCCCTTCCATGGTTAATCCGCGGATAGCGGCGCCACAGAACTCAATTGCGAAGCCCGTACCACCGGCAGTGCCAATCTCACCGATGATCGCTAAAGCGACGTCTTTCGCCGCGACACCGGGCTGCAGAGTGCCTGTTACTTCGATCCGGAAGTTTTTCATTTTCCGCTGAATCAGACATTGAGTAGCCATCACATGCTCAACTTCCGATGTCCCAATACCTTGCGCCAAAGCACCAGCCGCTCCATGCGTCGACGTGTGGGAGTCACCGCAGACCACCGTCATGCCAGGCAATACTGCACCTTGCTCAGGGCCCATCACATGCACGATCCCTTGCCGCACGTCATTCAGGGGAATTTCGGCCACATCAAAGGCAAGGCAATTGTCGTCCAAAGTCTGCAACTGCAGCCGAGACACCTCGTCGGGTAGCGCCCCCAATCCACCCGCGCGCTCTGCCTTGAGGGTGGAAACGTTGTGGTCCGGCACCGCTAGATTGGCGCTTCGACGCCATAGGCTTCGGCCCGCCAGTTTGAGCCCTTCGAAAGCCTGCGGAGACGTCACCTCATGCAATAAATGACGGTCAATGTAAATAAGTGCTGTACCGTCATCACGCTGCTCGACGAGGTGTGCATTCCACAATTTGTCGTAGAGGGTCTGTGCCATGACCGGAGTTCCCTGATGTAACCTCTTTGGCGGCGCTAAAAAAAGCGCGGAGTATATCACCGAAGACCAGCAGTTAAGCATTCTCCAAGCTGTATTGAGGGTGCTGCAGCCGCCAGCAGCAGTGAATTCGTGGATTACGCGAAAAATCCTCGGGAATAGACAGGGTCGTCACATTGTCCACGTGCCAACGCGCCATGACGCTCTCCGACAGCTCAAAACGACGACGGTTGGTGGAGAAATACAGCGCGCCATCGCTGCTCAACCGAGCCATTGCGAGGTCAAGCAAGGTGTCGTGATCCTTCTGAACGTCAAAGTCGTTTTCACCTTTTGAATTTGAGAATGAGGGCGGGTCTAACATGATGAGATCGTAGTGGCGAGTATCCGTCGCGAGCCAAGTCCTAACGTCCGATCTGACACCACGATGCTGTCGCTCAGAAAAGCCGTTAAGCGCCAAATTGTCCTTGAACCAATTTAGATACGTTGCAGAGGCATCCACGCTCGTGCTCGTGATCGCGCCGCCCGCTGCCGCGTGGAGTGTCGCCACCCCGGTATAACTGAACAGATTTAAGAAGTGGCGTCCTTTTGCTTCGCGCGCGATCCAGCTCCGCAATGGCCGGTGGTCCAGAAATAGACCCGTATCGAGATAATCGTGGAGATTAACGAATGTCTTGATATTACCTTCACGCACAACAAGCCGATCGCCGGTATTGCTCAGCCTGTGATACTGATCTCTCCCCTTCTGCCTTTGCCTTCTCTTGACCGCGATGGAACCGGCCGAGGACATATCAGCATAGTGCTGCACACCAAGCACAACGTCATTTAGACGCCGGCGCGCTGCCTCAGTAGGGACTGATTTGGGTGCGGCATACTCTGCCACATGAAGATGTCCTTCATACACATCGATTGCAGCAGCATATTCCGGTATGTCCGCGTCGTACAGACGGAAGTTACTGATGTTTTCCCGGACAATCCATGGTTTGAGTCGCCGATAATTTTTACGGAGGCGGTTCATTACCATCTCCGCACCCTCTGTCAGCTTGGGTGGATGGGCACCCGCTGGCTCATCCGCTCGGCGAACCGAGTGCTGCTCGAACAAACGGAACTCGTTATCGGCGTTTAAATCGAACTGCAAGCAATGTAGCTCCAATCTACCGTTGTGGAACCGATGCTTTTTGTTAGCTCTGAGACCGATAGCCTTACCGAGCTCCAATTTAGAGGTGAGCACGACGCCTTGCCACCCCTCAAACTGCTCACGCATTAATTGTCCCAGTCGGTTGTAGAGTAGAGGCAAGCTATCGGGGCTTCCCATCCGCTCTCCCCAGGGCGGATTCACCACGAGCAACCCTCGAGAAAGGTCCCGATGTGTCGGCCGCGTAACCGCGGCCAAATCCTTACAACGCAGCCGGACCTTGCTTTCCAAACCGAGCCGCTGGATATTCTCCTGCGATCTCCGCACTGCCTGAATGTCACCGTCGTATCCACGAATTTCGACGGGGCTATCCGATGCCGCTCTCCGACGTTCCTCTGCCTCACCTTTTATGGCCCGCCACTGCGAGAGATCGTGACCCGCCCAGCCATCGAATCCAAAGCGCAGTCTGGCCAACCCAGGCGCATGATCAAGCGCCATAAGCGCTCCCTCAAGGAGCAAGGTCGATGAACCACACATAGGATCGATCAACGCCTTACCCTCGCGGCTCCGTGCTGGCCAATCTGCAGCCCACAGTGCAGCAGCAGCGATGTTCTCTCTCAGCGGGGCCAGTCCGCCATCGAGTCGATATCCTCGCCGATGAAGACTCTCACCACTCAGGTCGATTCCCACGCTAACAGCGCCCTTGCTGAGTCGCGCATGAATCCTCAAATCAGGTGACTTTATGTCTACCGTGGGTCGAGTGCGCCCTCTAGCGCGGTGTTGATCCACAATGGCATCTTTAATGCGAAGCGCGCCAAATTGCGTATTGCGCACGTCACTGCTCCGACCTGCGAGGTCCACCATGAAGGACCGACCATCGGGCACATGCGCTAACCAATCAATCTCACAGGCCGCCTCGTATAGGCAATCACCCGTGCGAGCAGGGTAGGAGCCGAGTTCTAATATCACCCGATTGGCCAATCGACTCCACATACAAGCGCGGTATGCCAATGCTAAATCGCCGGAGAACTGCACACCGACCGGACGCTCAACGACATCACTGGCTCCCAATGCGGCGAGCTCCTGTGCGAGATAAACGCCAACCCCCGCGGGACAGGTGGCCGTATACCGATGCGTCACCATGCCACTGCACCCTGCTCAAGAATGAAGATGTTGCGCAGAATCTGTCGCCACTCGTCATACTGGGCTGCTAATGTACCCTCAAGGCGGATGACCTGACTGGACGTTTTCAGCATCGTCTGCTGGCTCTCATTCTCAAAAGCTTGCGCGAGTTCCTCTAGCGCCTGCTCCTGAATGCGATAGGAACGATACGCAGCGTAGTGCTCCTGCATCCGCGCAAAGCGACCATCCCCAGCGTTATTGCTCCGCCCATTCACGCGCTCTTCATATTGCTCCAACCACAGCGCCTGTTCCGCCGACGCGCGACGCCAGAGCTTATAGGTGGGTGCAACGCGCATCGCAAGATCACTGTGCTGTTCGTCAATCGCGTCGCAGAACAGATACTCTTGATTTCTGACCCTCGCAATCCGAGCCAGCATCGGATCATTATCGGCGGGCAAGCGATCCAGCCGCCAGCCGTTGTCAGAGATGCTCAGCATGCCCGCAAATGCCCCCGGAACGAGCGTCCGTGCATATGAAATCTCCGAGGCCACAATCAGTTGCTTTTGGCTTG
>MDTD01129853.1_pt1 | contig 17577 bp, 14 predicted proteins | sample 811221 | NCBI WGS metagenome assembly MDTD01 (sample SAMN05326646, study PRJNA326480) | marine metagenome | isolation source: seawater | place: Pacific Ocean: South West | collected 2011 | reverse complement strand
TTTTGCGCGGTGAAATGGGTGTTGTTCCTCAGATCGCATCTATTGCTCCTGATTCGTTGGCTGAGCGCGCAGGCTTGCAGCCTGGGCAGGAAATCAGGGCCATCGATGGACGAGATACACCCACTGTCGCCGCGGTAAACTTTGCCTTGCTGGAGCGTCTGGGGGACTCTGGCGTTCTGAGCTTCGCGACCGCTTATCAGGGCTCAGACACGTTGAGTCGTTACGAAGTTTCCATTAATCGGTGGTTGAAGGATGCTGAGCAACCGAACTTGCTGAGCGCGCTAGGTGTCACAATCAAAACTGCCCAGGTGGTACCCAAGATTGGCGAATTGACCGAGGCGGGGGCAGCGTTTGCGGCGGGTTTCAAGGCGGGCGATCTGATTTTAGAGGCTGATGGCCAGTCCATGCCACTTTGGATGGATTGGGTCACTTATGTCCGCGCGCGCCCTGGTCAACCCATTAGCGTGCTATTTGAGCGCGATGGTTCACGGCAAAACCTTGTCGTGACGCCCGCCACAGTAATGTCCGAAGGTGAACCGGTTGGCTTAGTGGGTATGTCTGTTGCCATACCCGTCATACCTGACTCACAGCAGCGGATTTTTCATCGTGGCCCAGTCGAGGCGCTGGTGGCTTCACTCAATCGCACCTTTGATTTATTGACATTCACTTTCAAATCAATCGGCAGGATGCTTCAGGGGTTGATCTCACCCAGCAATCTTGCGGGTCCCATTACGATTGCGCAGGTTGCGGCATCGACGGCCGAGGCAGGCTGGGTGTCCTGGTTCGGATTTTTGGCGCTTCTCAGTGTCTCGCTGGGTGCATTAAATCTCCTACCAATTCCAGTGCTGGATGGCGGCCAGTTGGTTTTTGGTTTGTTTGAGGTGCTGCTGGGTAAGCCGTTGCCAGAGCGCATTCAAATGGCGGGTTACCAGGTAGGCGTTGTTTTGGTGCTGAGCATCATGATGTTTGCCCTGTATAATGATCTTTCTAATCTATAAAAACGCCGGATGATCAACCAACCTGCCATTGCTGGACAAGCTAAAGCGCTATCGAAGACGGTTTACGGAGCGGGCAGCATGTGCAAGGTCTTTCTCCTGAATACGAAGATAGTATGCGCTTAAATATTTATCACAGACAGCGGCCTGTCCGCTTCGGCGTCATGCTAATTATCGCGGCGTGCCTAGGGATTTCTAAGCCTGCTATGGCTGAGCTTAAGCCATTCGTAATTCAGGATATTCGCGTTGAGGGTCTCCAGAGGGTCACCCCAGGGAGTGTCTTTGCGGCGCTGCCCGTTGGGGTCGGTGACACGGCCGATACGCTGGTAGTCCGCGCGGCCGCCAAAAGTTTATTTGCGTCGGGTAATTTCGACGATATTTCGATAGCGCGGGATGGTGGCGTGCTGGTGGTGGTGGTTGCAGAGCGACCTAGCATCAGCGAGGTCACTATCGATGGTAATAAGGCGATCGAGACCGAGGCTTTGCTCGATGGATTGAAAGGAGCCGGATTGGCGGTCGGCCAAGTCTTTCAGCGCTCTACATTGGAAGGCATGCAGCTCGAGTTACAGCGTCAGTATGTCCTGCAAGGTCGCTACGATGCGACTATTGATTCTGAGGTGATTGCCGAGCCTCGCAATCGTGTTTCGATCGCTATCGATGTGAACGAGGGCACGGTTGCAACTATCCAGCACATCAACGTGGTGGGTAACGATATCTTTTCTGATGAGGATTTACTCGACCTGTTCGAGTTAAAAACGGGCGGCTGGTTCTCATTCTTCACCAGCGACAACAAGTATTCTAAAGAAAAGTTGACATCCGATTTGGAGACGCTGTCCTCCTATTATCTCGACCGCGGCTACCTGCAGTTCAATATTGATTCAACGCAGGTTGCAGTCTCACCGGATAAGGAAGAGGTGTACATCACTGCCAATGTCACCGAGGGCGAGAAGTTCACGATAAGTGAAGTAGGTTTGAGCGGTGATCTGGTGTTACCGGAGGAGGACCTCAACCGTTTTTTGATCGTTCAGCCTGAGCAGGTATATTCGCAGCAACTTGTTACCGCTACGGAGGACTATCTCACTCGCCGACTCGGCAATGAGGGTTACAACTTTGCCAAAGTGACGGGCATGCCTGAGGTCGACGAGGACAGTAGCACCGTGGTCATGAAGTTCTTCATCGATCCCGGAAAGCGGACCTACGTTCGCCGCATTAATTTTGCGGGCAATATGAATACTATTGACGATGTGCTTCGCCGAGAAATGCGCCAGATGGAGTCAGCGCCCGCCTCTTCAGCAGCCATTGAACAGTCACGTATACGTTTGGAGCGTCTGGGGTTCTTTAAAACGGCCGTGGTGGAAACGACTGAGGTACCGGGCACCGATGACCTGATCGACGTGAATTTTGCGGTGGAAGAGCAGTCTTTTGGCTCGATTGGGGGCAGTCTCGGTTATGCGCAAGACGCGGGTTTGATTCTAGGGCTAAACCTTCAGCAGAACAATTTTCTTGGCACTGGTACCCGAGTCGGTGTCTCGGTCAATTCATCACGGTGGCAAGATGTTGTCAGCTTTAATTATACGAATCCCTACTTTACCGAGGACGGCGTGAGCCGAGGCTTCGGGGTGTTTTACCGAAAAACAGATTTGTCCAAGATCAATGTTGCTAGCTATACCACAGATACCTGGGGCGGCAGCGTTAACTTTGGCTATCCGATCAGTGAAACCCAGAGATTGGGGTTCTCGGTAGGTGTAACGGATACGAAAATCACCTCCGGTCAGTATGCTGTTCAGGAAATCTCGGGTAGCCCCAGGTTGGCCCCCGAGATTGAGTATTGGTACTACTCAACGTTGCAGGCTGATGGCACGTATTCGGCTGCGGAAATACTGCAACCTATTGACACCATTCCCTTGTCTGCACTCTCGCCCCCCACTAACAAGGGATTCCTCGATCTCAATGGCGACCAGTACCTTAATTGGACACTGACTGCTAGCTGGCTTCAGTCTACTCTTAATCGTGGCCAGCTTGCCACGCGTGGTGCCTCGCAATCTCTCTCATTAGAGGTAGCAGTGCCCCTGTCAGATTTGGAGTTCTACAAGCTGAATTACCGCGGTGAGATCTACTTCCCACTCTTTGGTGATTTTACTCTGCACCTGCGTGGTGAAGTTGGTTACGGCGACGGCTACGCTGATACGACGGAGTTGCCGTTCTATGAGCATTTCTTTGCCGGAGGCTTTGGTTCGGTGAGGGGTTATGAGAACAATACGCTAGGTCCGCGCTCCACCCCACCGGCTGTCTATCGAGCCAACACGGCGGTCACAGGTATTGACGAGAATGGCAGACCCACTGAGTATGGAGGTGCTGATGGCCGTGGTTACGGATACGCGGTGGATCCCCTGACCGGGCAGATTCCGGTACAACAGTTTTACACTGAGCCGGACCCTTTTGGAGGCAACGTTCTGATCGAGGCCAGCGCTGAAATCCTCTTCCCAATGCCTTTTATTAAAGATCGGAGCTCGTTGAGATCCGCGTTGTTTCTTGATGCAGGGAACGTTTTCAATACCAATTGCCGTGAAAATCAGGTGAATTGTTTTGGTATTGAGGCTGGGGAATTGCGGTACTCTGTTGGCATCGGCGTGACTTGGCTGTCAGGATTTGGTCCGTTGACTTTCAGTTTGGCTAAGCCACTAAATGCCAGTCCAATCGATGAACGAGAAGTCTTTCAGTTCACGCTTGGAAGAGGCTTTTGACTATAGAAAAAGATGGAGATCGTCCAATGAATGCACGTGCTTGGTTGGTTGCCCTGCTCATAGTTGTGCTGCCCTCAACTGTCCTAGCTCAAGGTCGGATTGCCGTCGTGAATCTCGAGCAAGCGATTTTGCAGACAGATGTTGCTCAGCAGCGGCTGCAGGAATTCGAGAGCAACGAAGATTTTGCGTCGGACAAGTCGCAGTTTGATGCGCTGCGAGCCGAGTTAGACCAGTTGGTAAAGGATTTCCAGCGAGATCAAGCTGCAATGAGTGAGGAAGATCAGGTTGCTGCACGCCAAAAAATGGCGAGTAAACAGTCCGATTTAGAATATGTCGCGAAAAAGTTGCAGACTCTGCAGACTCAAAACGCGCAGCGTGTGATGCAGGAACTTGCACCGCAGGCACAAGAAGTGCTTCGCGAAATCATCGAGACTGACCAGATTGGGTTGTTGCTCCAGCAGCAAGCGGTGATCCATGCCGATCTGGGCTACAACATAACGGCTAAGGTCTCAGACAAGATGAATCAGCTAGGCGCCGAGTAAAGCCCGTGCCTACCCTTGGGGAGCTCGCGACATATCTGGAACTCGAGCTTCGCGGGGATCCCGATACACCCATTCAGGGTTTGGCGGCGCTCGATATCGCAAAACAAGAGCATCTCAGCTTTGTTTCGGAAAAAAAGCACCTTCATCGTCTGGCGAGCACGCAAGCTGGCACTGTTATTCTGCATCCGGATTGGCTTGAGATCTGGTCTGGTAATGCGCTGGTAAGTGCTGCCCCTTACATTACTTATGCCCATGTGACTCGGATCTTTGATAATCACCCCAGACCCTCAGGTCATGTTCACGACGCGGCGATTGTTGCAGACAATGCGCAGCTTGGTGATAAGGTGACGATTGACGCCGGTGCCTGCATTGAGCCGGATGTTGTGCTCGGTGATCGTGTTTGGATTGGTGCGGGTGCTTACGTCGGTCATGGCGCGAGCATTGGGGAAGACACAGTAATTAAGCAGGGCGCAGTGATTTGTCATGCCGTGAAGATCGGCCAACGCTGCACGATTCATCCCAACACAACGATCGGCGCGGATGGATTTGGCTTCGCGCCTAGCGATGGGGGCTGGGTAAAAATCGAACAACTTGCGACGGTGTTGATTGGTGACGATGTTGAAATTGGTGCCAACTCCACCGTTGATCGCGGCGCATTAGAGGACACGGTTGTCGGTGATGGCGCCATTATCGACAACCTTGTACAAATCGCACACGGGGCGCGTGTCGGTCGTCAGACGGCTATTGCCTCCCAGGCAGGTGTTTCAGGCAGTACTCAAATTGGAGACCGGTGTGTGATTGCAGGGCAGGCCGGTTTGGTAGGGCATATTGTCATTGCTGATGACGTGCACATTGGTGGCCAAGGCAGGGTAGCGAGCTCAGTGACCGAAGCGGGGCACTATGGATCCGGTACGCCCATTCAGCCTATGAGGGCTTGGTTGAGAAGTGCCTCAAGATTTACCCAATTGGACCAGATCGCGAAGCGTATAGTGGAATTGGAGAAAGCCACGGGTCTCGATCAGCAAAAGGATGACAAGGTGTGATATTCGACATTGAAGAAATCCGTAATCGACTCCCGCACCGATATCCTTTTTTACTGGTCGACCGCGTTGTATCAATTGAGCCGGGAGAGCGCATTCACGCCTACAAAAACTTGACGATTAATGAACCCTTTTTTGATGGACATTTCCCAGGGAAACCGGTTTTTCCAGGCGTATTATTGCTGGAAGCTATGGCGCAGGCCGCCGGTATTCTTGGTTTCGTTACCATGGATAAAACGCCTGCGGATGGATCGATGTATTATCTTGTCGGCTCCGATAACCTTCGGTTCAAGCGACCCTGTGTTCCCGGTGAACAGGTAATGATGTATGCGACCATCGTGAGTGAGCGGCGGGGCATTTGGAAGTTCGAGGTTGAGTCCAAAGTAGATGAAGAGCTCGCTGCGTCAGCTACTATACTGTGTGCGAACCGCTGAGTAGTGATCCACGAGACCGCCATCATCGACCCTTCTGCGCGCCTGCACGACTCTGTGGCGGTCGGCCCCTGGACGCTGATTGGCCCGGAAGTTGAAATCGGTGAAGGCACTCGGATTGAGTCCCACGTTGTGGTCAAGGGGCCAACGCGCATTGGGGCTCGCAACCATATTTACCAATTCTCTACGGTAGGCGAGGGGACGCCAGACCTGAAGTATCGGGGCGAGCCGACTGAGCTCCACATCGGCGATGAAAACGTGATTCGCGAGAATGTAACTATTCACCGTGGGACGGTACAGGATCGATCACTGACGGCGATTGGTGACCGGAATTTATTTATGGCATATGTTCACGTTGGCCACGACAGCGTGATCGGCAACGATACCATTCTCGTTAACAACACGGCGTTGGCAGGCCACGTTGAGGTTGGGGATTGGGCGATTTTATCGGGTTACACACTGGTGCATCAGTTCTGCAAAATTGGTACTCACAGTTTCAGCGGCATGGGAACGTCAATCGGCAAGGATGTGCCGGCCTTTGTTACGGTTGCAGGTAGCCCTGCAGAGGCAAAGACTATCAATTCCGAGGGACTACGACGGCGAGGTTTTGACACAGACGAAATCGGCGAGCTGAGGCGGGCGTTCAAAATTATCTACCGGCAGGGTCTCACATTGGACGCCGCGCTTGAGCGACTGCAAGGCATGGTAGCTGAGACCCCCAGTATTCAGGTGCTCATCGACTCTCTCAAACATTCACAGAGGGGCATAGTCCGTTAGTGTCTACCCCTCCGCTGCGACTGGGTATTTGCGCAGGAGAGGCCTCAGGCGACATTTTGGCCGGTGCGGTTCTTAATGCCTGGCGGCAAGCAGGCAGGACCTTGGAGCTCAGCGGCATTGGCGGGCCAGAAACGGCCGCCCTCGGTCTGCGCTCCCTGGCTCCGATGGACAGGCTAGCGGTGATGGGCTTGGTTGAGCCCCTTAAGCGCCTCCCCGAGTTACTGAAAATTCGCCGACGACTCATAGCGCAGCAACTCGAACTCCGGCCTCAGTTGTTCTTGGGGGTTGATAGCCCTGACTTCAATTTGCCCATTGAAAGGCGGTTAAGAGCATCGGGTGTAGCGACAGCTCATTTGGTGAGTCCTTCCGTTTGGGCATGGCGAAGTAGACGCATCCGGAGTATTCGCGCCTCAGTGGATAAAATGTTGTGCCTGTTCCCCTTTGAAGTTGAACTATACCGGCAAGCGGGTATCGATGCAGTGTGTGTTGGCCACCCTTTGGTAGATGAACTCAAGAAGTTGGCCTCGGCCAGCGCGATCAGACAGCAGCTGGGTCTGCCGTCTGATCGCACCATCCTCGGTATCTTACCCGGTAGTCGCGAGAGTGAAGTACGCAATCTGATGCCTCAGTTTGTAAAGACGATAACGGAACTGAATCGACGCCACCCAGAGCTACATTTCGTAGTGCCAGCCTCTAATGAGGATCGACGTGAACAGATAGTGGCGTTACTTAGTCACGATGAACTGCCGATCACTGTGGTATTGGGTCGAGGCAGAGAGACCATGCGTGCGAGTGATGTATTGCTGGTCGCTTCGGGAACCGCGACTTTAGAAGCGATGCTTTTACGGAAGCCGATGGTCGTTGCTTATCGCATAGCGCCGGCCTCATGGGCGGTGCTGTCGAGAATGGTGAAAACGCCCCACGTTGCATTGCCCAATATTTTGGCGGGCCGGGCTGTGGCGCCGGAGCTTTTGCAATCTGAGGCGAATGCCGAGCGAATGGTGCATGAAGTATGCGTTTTGCTCGAAAATGCCGGTGCTCAGCAAGTCAGCCATTTCGATGAACTGGCGGAGCAAATTGGCGGAAATTTTGCCGGCCGTAGTATCGCCGCCCTCGCGTCATTGGTTGGTTGATTGTGCGTCTGGATGGTCTTATTGAAGACACGTCCTCGCAGATTGTTGCCGGTGTTGATGAGGTCGGACGGGGTGCTCTGGCCGGTGATGTGGTTGCGGCGGCAGTAATTTTGTCTGATCTAGCTCCGGTGGGGGTCACCGACTCGAAAGCACTTACAGCAAAGCGCCGTCAGTGCATGGCGGATGTGATCCGGAACGAGGCCGTCAGTTGGGCTCTTGGCAGGGCGTCAGTGGCTGAGATTGATGAGCTAAATATTCTCGAAGCGTCGCTACTGGCTATGCGACGAGCCGTGGAAGGGCTGCGTGTCGCGCCGACGCTGGTATTGGTTGATGGCAACCGTCTGCCTCGGTGGTCTTTTGAGTCACGTGCTATTGTGAAGGGAGACCTTCATGAGCCTGCGATTGGGGCTGCCTCAATATTGGCCAAAGTGCAGCGCGATGGCGAAATGCAGACGCTACATGATCAGTATCCCGAGTACGGATTTGATAAACATAAAGGCTACCCGACCAAAGCGCATTTGGTAGCTTTGAAGCGGTTGGGCGTTACGCCGATCCACCGCCGGAGTTTTGCGCCAGTGAAACGCTTGCTGGCATACCCCGAGTGGGATAGCGTCCCCCTATGACCTCGTTTGTTCATCTTCGTCTTCACACAGAATATTCTTTGATTGATGGTTTGCTGCGCATTCGCCCCGCCCTGAATCGGGTGGCGGAGTGGGGTATGCCTGCCGTCGCTATCACGGATCACCACAATTTCTTCGGCCTAGTGAAGGCTTACAAAGTGGCAGCGGATTTGGGTATCAAACTCATCGTCGGCGCTGACGTGCACGTGCTAGACCCTCAGGATCATGAACGGCACTCCGAATTATGCTTGTTGGCGCAAAATGAGACAGGGTACCAAAACTTGATGCTTTTACTGTCCTGCTCTTATCAGCAGGGGCAGTACCTCGGTCGTCCCCGAGTGCAACAGGAATGGATCGCAGAGTATGCCGATGGCGTCATTGCGTTGTCTGGAGGAAAGCAAGGCGATATCGGGCAGGCTCTACTCAATGGCCGCGAGGCTGACGCTCGAGCTGCTCTTGAGCGCTGGCGGGAGAGCTTTAAAGACCGTTTCTATATTGAGTTACAGCGCACGGGCCGGGCCGACGAGGAGAATTACGTCCATGCTGCCGTGGGGTTGGCGTCGGAGCGATCTTGCCCCGTCGTTGCGACCAACGATGTGCGGTTTCTGGATGCTGAGGAATTTGAGGCGCATGAGGCACGCGTGTGCATCGGAGAAGGGCGGACGCTCGATGATCCTCGCAGGCTCCGATTGTATTCAGATCAGCAGTATCTGCGAAGCGTTGAGGAGATGACCCAGCTGTTCGCCGACATACCCGAGGCGTTGGAGAACACTGTCGAGATTGCCCGACGCTGCTCGGTATCAATCAATCTCGGGAAACCCTCTCTGCCAAATTATCCCGTTCCTGAAGGGGAGACGATCGAGCAGTTTTTGAGCCGCCTCTCTTTTGAGGGACTACAACAACGTTTTTCCAATTTGACAATTGAGGAGTTGGTGGACTATCGCGAGCGACTCGACTTCGAGCTCAATACGATTAACGAGATGGGTTTCCCAGGCTATTTTTTGGTGGTAATGGATTTCATCCGATGGGCCAAGGAACAGGACATCCCCGTTGGTCCGGGACGTGGATCGGGTGCGGGCTCGCTGGTCGCGTATGCGCTAGGTATTACTGACTTGGATCCGATTGCGTATGGCCTGCTCTTTGAGCGATTTCTCAATCCCGAGCGCGTCTCGATGCCGGACTTTGATGTCGATTTCTGCATGGAGCGGCGTGATGAGGTGATCGAATACGTTGCGCAAACTTATGGTAGGCACGCCGTCTCTCAAATAATTACCTTCGGCACCATGGCCGCCAAGGCGGTCGTGCGGGACGTAGCGCGCGTTCAAGGTAAACCCTATGGACTAGCTGACCGCATGTCGAAGCTGATCCCGTTTGAGGTGGGAATGACCCTCTCGAAGGCTCTCGAGAGAGAGGAGCAGCTGGTCAGGCTGCTCGAGGAGGACAGCTCGGCGCAGGAAATCTGGGACATGGCGGTGCAGTTGGAGGGAGTAACCCGTAACGCCGGCAAACATGCGGGCGGCGTCGTTATTGCGCCCAGCGAACTGACTGACTTTTCACCGATTTTCTGTGATGAGGACGGCTCGGGTGTTGTCACGCAGTATGACAAGAATGACGTCGAGGAAGCCGGCCTTGTTAAGTTCGACTTTCTTGGCCTGCGTACACTCACCATCATCCAGTGGGCGACACAAATGATCAACGCTCGCGCGCAGAAGTCTCTGGATATCGATCGGATTGCACTGGATGATCCTCAGGTCTTTAAGTTACTGCAGGCTGGCGATACCACCGCTGTTTTCCAGTTGGAAAGTCGTGGCATGAAAGAGCTGATAAAGAACCTGCGTCCTGACTGTTTCGAGGACATTATCGCTTTGGTGGCATTGTTCCGTCCCGGCCCGTTGCAATCTGGCATGGTCGAAAACTTTATCAACCGAAAGCATGGCCGGGAGCCCCTCTCTTATCCTGATGCCCAGTACCAGCACGAGTGGTTGAAGCCGATCTTAGAGCCGACCTACGGCATCATCCTGTATCAGGAGCAGGTGATGCAGATCGCACAGGTGTTGGCAGGCTACACGCTGGGTGGTGCGGACCTTCTGCGGCGCGCGATGGGCAAAAAAAAGCCTGAGGAAATGGCCAAGCAGCGAAGTGTCTTTGAGGCGGGAGCTGCAGCGCTTGGAATCAATCCCACTTTGGCAATCAAGATATTTGATCTGGTCGAGAAGTTTGCTGGGTATGGATTCAATAAGTCTCACTCCGCCGCCTACGCGCTGGTGTCGTATCAAACAGCCTGGTTAAAAACCCACCATCCCGCCGAGTTCATGGCAGCGGTAATGAGCTCCGAGATCGACAATACAGATAAGCTACTGACTTTTCGCGATGAAGCGAAGCGGATGGGACTGGCGGTGCAGCCGCCCTCCATCCAATCGGGCCATTATGCGTTCTCGGTCGACGACGAGGGTCAGATTCGATACGGCCTCGGTGCGATTAAAGGGTTGGGTGAAGGTCCGATCGACAGCCTGCTTGCTGCGCGAGCCGAAGGACCTTATACCAGTCTGTTCGACGTATGTGCGCGCACAGATCCACGAAAGGTTAATCGCAGAGCATTGGAAGCGTTAATCAAGAGCGGCGCCTTGGATGAGCTGGGCGTCGAGCGTTGGATTTTGTTGGCCGCCTTGGATGACGCGATCAGGGGCGCAGAACAGGTTGCCAGTAATTCCGCGGCGGGTATCGACGATCTTTTTGGAGATCTGATTACGGCCAGTGATGAGACGGACGACCTTTATCAGGAGCACCGCAGAGCGCGTCCCTGGACGCTGACGGAGCTACTAAATGCTGAAAAAGAGAGTTTGGGGAGTTTTTTGAGCGGTCACCCCATGGAGGCTTATGAGGCAGAGGTCCGCAAATTTGCACCGCGACGTATTCGCGAACTACAGCCGACAAATCAGGCGGTGGTAGCCGGACTGATTCTCGATATCCGCACCATCAAAACCCAAAGGGGGCCGATGGCGGTTTTGACCCTTGATGACGGTTCGGGCCAGATCGAGGCGACTGTCTATAACGATGTGTTCACCGAACATCGCGATCTGTTAATAAGGGATCGCATCGTTCTGCTCGAGGGGCGTCTGCAGACAGACGACTTTAACGGCGGGCTGGCGATGCGCACTAAAACAGCCCGGTCTCTTGAGCAGGCGAGGAAAGCCAAGGTATCTGAGTTGCGATTGCGTGTTGCCAGTCACCGCGTGGACGAGCGGTTCAATAAGATGCTCGCCAATACGCTGCGAACGGCAGTTGGCGGGCAGTGTCCGGTAGTGATGGAGTATGTGCAACCGGAGGGTTCCGTATCAGTTCGCTTGGGGGGAGCGTGGCAAGTCCATCCCAGCGATGCGCTACTCGATGAGCTGCGGATTGCAGTTGGTAACGATGCGGCGGACTGGGTGTATGAGACTTAGTATTCTCATCCTCTACGCAATGGTGATGGGGTGCGGCGATAAGCCTCCCCCCTGCTCCAGCGAGGGTGCCGGTCGTACTGCTCCGAGTGCTGGTTGTCTGGTGTTGAAGAATTATTCGGTGTTGCTTGTTCAGGGCTGGCTCGGAGATTGGGCGCTTCCGGGCGGGAGCGTTAAATCGGGTGAGAGTGCCTTATGTGGTGCCGAGCGCGAGGTTTTTGAGGAGACGGGTATCTCCGTGAGGGCTACGCAACTCGCGACCGTGTTTGATAATGGATTTCACCTTTATTGGTGTCGTGCCGAGGCAAATGTCGCCCCACGCATTCATCGTCCGCTCGAGGTGAGAAAGGTGGCATGGCAGCAACTCGACGGGTTGGAGGACGAGCAGTGGCGATATCCTGGACAGGGCGCGCTTATTCGCGACCTCCTATCGAGTGTTAAGTATTCAATTGAAGATTGACCGAGGATTATGCCGGTATGAGTGATCAAAAAATTGAAGCGGCGGTATTTCGCCGTTTACTCTCGCATCTGGACAGCCGGAAAGATGTTCAGAATATTGATCTGATGAACTTGGCAGGTTTTTGTCGTAACTGTCTGTCAAAGTGGTATGCCGAGGCGGCGGCTGAAGAAGGGCGATCGCTTGATAAAGAGACTGCTCGTGAAATTGTTTACGGTATGCCCTATGCGGAGTGGAAGGCGAAATACCAGACCGAAGCGACGACTGAGCAAGCCGCGCTATTTGAGGCCCAGCAGGCTCAGTCAGATGGAGAGTAGCGCCAATGTATCGTTTAGCGATAGGACGTCTGCGTATTTCGCTTTGAGGTCATAGAGATTGGCGTCGTGAGCTTGAATATCGCGATCACCACAAGCCTCTATCGGCACCACTACGTGATAGTTGTTTTGCAAACCGTCTACTGCTGTGGCGCGCACGCATCCGCTGGTTGTCAAACCCGTGACGACGACTGAGTCAACGTCGCGGGTCCTGAGCCATGCGTCCAGCTCGGTACCGTGAAAGCTGCTCGCGTGGCGTTTCTCCAATCGCAAATCACTGCCTTCGATAGGCAGTCTTGAGTCAAAACGAATCCACTCAGAATCTGGGGTCAGTAAATTCAGGGCAGGGATGCGTGCTCTGAAGACGGAGGCCTGTTGGTCATCGCGATAAACTACCGTGGTCAGAACTACCGGTAAAGCGGCGTCATGAAAGGCATTCATAAGCCGTACATTTGCCTCGACGACTTCATCCGCCTCCGAACCCAGTGGACATGACGGATCCGTAAACCCCTTTACGACGTCGACAACGATCAGCGCAGGTTTAATGCCAAAGCCACCATCGACCCTTTTCAGTGCTTTTCTAATCGCCATGGCTGGCGCCCTTCACTCATGTACCGTTACCATCCAAATCATGAGTGATCGTGGAGGGAAGTGCCAGATGCCAAAGAGCCCCGGTTTCCATCACTGAGAGCGCAATGAGGGATACCCCTTTAACACCCGTTGATGTGGCGGTATTGGTTGACGCTGACTGGCCTGAATGGCGGGCTGCTCTTGAGGACATAAGACGCGAATATGGTGACGAGGGCGTCCGCGCCTTACTGAGACGACTTCAGGAGTATAGCGTCGATCAAGGCGTTACGTTATCTGACGCTTTATTGAATACGCCCTACATCAATACCCTGTCTTTAAATGAGCAGCCGCATTATCCGGGCGATCTTGATATCGAAAAACGAATAGAAAACATTATTCGTTGGAATGCAGCAGCAATGATCTTGCGGGCGCATGACGAAGGCACGGGTTTAGGCGGACATATTGCCACATATGCTTCTTTTGCAACGGCGTATGAAACGGCGTTCCACCACATTTTTAGCGCACAAGGTCTAGGGGATCTGGTGTTACCGCAGCCGCATGCAGCGCCAGGTATCTACGCGCGCGCGTTTCTGGAGGGGCGCCTCAGTGAAAAGCAGTTGCGGAATTACAGACGGGAGCTGGGTGACGGAGGCGGACTGTCGTCCTACCCTCATCCCCGCTCTATGCCCCAGTTCTGGCAGGTTCCCAATGCGTCTATGGGGCTATCTGTTCCCATGTCCATCTACATTGCCAGATTTGCCAAGTACCTGCAGCATCGAGGCCTGCTGGCGTCTAATGACTCACGCATATGGTGCTTCATCGGGGACGGCGAGGCTGATGAGCCGGAAGTACTGGGCACCATCAACATTGCGGGTCGTGAACGCCTGGATAACTTAGTGCTGGTCGTGAATTGTAATCTGCAACGCTTAGACGGTCCGGTCAGAGGAAATGGAAAAATCATCCAAGAATTGGAGCGTGCGTTCCGCGGTGCTGATTGGCAGGTGCTAAAGGTGATCTGGGGCAGCGGTTGGGACGCATTGCTAGCCTCTGATCGCGAGGGCGTGCTGCGTCATCGGATGGAAGAGTGTTTGGACGGAGATTATCAGAGGTATTCTATCTTGCCCGGCGACAAGCAGCGTGAACATTGGGTGCACGGCGACCCCCGACTTGAAAAGCTGATGAATACCTTGACCGACGCTGAGGTTGCGCAGATCAAGCGTGGCGGGCAAGACCCAAAGAAACTCTATGCCGCCTACCTTAAAGCCTGTGAGAGCGAGGATCGGCCCACGGTCATTCTGGTAAAGACGGTCAAAGGAGACGGCATGGGGTCGGCGCTGCAAGGGAGAAATACGGCACATCAAAAGAAGGACCTCTCTCGCGAACAACGCATTGCGTGTGCGCGGGAGTGGGGTATTCCGCTTGATGACGATTCGATTGCAGCGGCCGAATTTTACCGGCCTCGAGAAGACAGTGCGGAGCTGACGTATCTCAGACAGCGGCGCGAGGCACTGGGTGGCTATCTACCGTCTAGGGAGGTCGTTTCGTCCAACCTCAACCCGCCTGACATGAAGATCTTCGAAGCTTTCGATGCGGGTTCTGACACGCGGGCGTTGTCGACGACTACTGCAATGGTGCGATTACTGACTAAGCTGCTGAAGGATCCCGAAGTCGGGCCGTTGATTGTGCCAATTGTGCCTGATGAGGCCAGAACCTTTGGTATGGACGCGCTGTTTAAGGTTGCTGGTATCTACTCACCTGACGGGCAGCGTTATACGCCTGTCGACGGGGAGGCCCTAAATAGTTACCGCGAGGCGATTGATGGGCAGATTCTTCAGGAGGGTATCTGCGAGGCCGGCGCGATTGCCTCGTTCATCGCTGCCGGCACCGCTTACGCTACCTTCGGTGTGCGCACTATACCTTTTTATATATTTTACTCGATGTTTGGGTTTCAGCGGGTCGGCGATTTGATCTGGGCGGCAGCTGACATGATGGCGAAAGGCTTTTTGCTAGGTGGCACCGCTGGCCGGACGACTCTCAATGGTGAGGGTTTGCAGCATCAAGATGGTCACTCACCCTTACTCGCTAGCACTGTGCCCTCGGTGCGTACCTACGATCCCGCTTTCTCATGGGAGTTGGCCGTCCTAGTGCGCTACGGGATCCAACGCATGTTTATAGAGGAGTACGATGAACTCTTCTATTTAATGATGTACAACGAAGCGCGCCCGATGCCGGCTCGGCTGTTAGACGCTAATCTTGAGGAGGGTATCGTTAGGGGTGGGTACCTGCTGGAACCTGCTTCTGGAGAGGGTCCCAGAATTAATTTATTGGGTTCTGGCACCATATTGTTCGAGGTACTTCAGGCTGCTGAACAGTTGCGAAGCGATGGATTCGCGGTGGCAGTGTACAGTATCACCAGTTATGTGGAGCTTGCGCGAGACGCCGAGCGCTGCGAGAAAGCATGCGCTGACGGTGATAAAAACGACGCAGCGTGGGTTATGCATCTGTTTGATGAGAGCGATGTGCCGACCATCGCTGCCACCGACTACGTGCGAGCCTTGCCCCGCATGATCGCGACATGGATCCCGGGGCCATACACCGTATTAGGTACTGACGGTTTCGGGCTGAGTGAGCGGCGAGAGGTGTTGCGCGAGTATTTTGGTGTTGACGCGGTCACAATCGCCGACGCGGCGAGGCATTTGTGTTCTCGACTTGACACCAAGCAAGAATGATTTGATGCCGCAACCGGTGCGGCGCTAAACTTCCCACGCGATCGCGGCTTCCAAAAACATACGAAGTCCGGTCGCAGAGGAGTGAGCTATGGCAGAAACGATAATCATCAAAGAGGTTGCGGCTCGCGATGGACTACAAGCGCAGCCGAAACATCTGACTGTCGAGCAGCGCATCGCGTTGATCGCCGCGCTTGCAGACACTGGTGTTCCAGAACTTGAAATCGGTTCGTTCGTCTCGCCCAAAGCCGTGCCCCAGATGGCCGGCACTGATGAAATTGCGGCGAGTTTGCCGGCTGCGAATCTCGCTTACAGCGCTCTGGTGCCAAACATGAAGGGTTATGAGCTTGCGGTAAGATCGGGTGTGCGTAGTCATGCGATTGCCTTGGCTGCCACAGAAGAAATGAATCGGAATAATATTCGCAAGAGTCTTGAAGAGACCTTTGTGATGGGGGAAGAAATTCTGGATCGCGCCGCTGTGGATGGTGTTGCCATCCACGCTTATCTTGCAGTGGCTTTTGAGTGTCCTTACGAAGGCCCCGTGGACGAATCTTTGGCACTCCAACTAGTTGAACGACTTATGGCGCACAAGCCCGCTCGATTGATGATTGCGGATACCATTGGCGCAGCTCATCCCGCAGCCGTGACGTCAATGATGCAGAAGCTTATTGAGCGTTACGGCCCTGACCATCTCGGGTGCCACTTTCATGATACTCGTGCCATGGGTCTTGCGAATGTGTACGCGGCGCTGCAGGCAGGTGTTCGCCGATTTGACGCTTCTGCAGGAGGACTCGGAGGCTGTCCCTTTGCCCCGGGCGCCAAGGGCAATGTGGCTACCGAGGATGTGGTGATGATGTGCCAAGCGATGGGTTTCCACACGGGCGTGCAAATGTCTAAGTTGTTGGGCGCTGTGGATTTACTTAGCGAGATGATTGGTGCTCCACAGGGTGGTCGGGCACACACCTGGTTGTCCAAACAGTGCGCGTGATCTGAACCGTGCGCGTCAGCGAGGCTATTACGGGCCGTCAGAGCATACGAGCCTTTTTGTCCGACCGCCCGGTTAGTGATGAAAAAATCGAATCGCTATTAAATGTTGCGGGCAGAGCGCCGTCGGGGTCGAATATACAGCCATGGCAGGTTTACGTTGTGCGCGGTGAACGAAAATCCCGTATCACCGAAGTCTGCTCAGACCGATTTCTCTCCGGAGACGAGGGTGCCTACGAATATCATTATTATCCGAAGGACTGGCGCGAACCTTACATAGGGCGTCGGCGTCAGACGGGCTTTGGCCTTTACGGGCTTCTGGGCGTGGATCGTTACGATACCGCGTCAGTACAAAGCTACAGGGTGCAGAACTATCAATTCTTCGGCGCACCCGTCGGGCTATTTTTCACGATCGACCGCGATATGGAGCAGGGAAGCTGGCTTGATTACGGCATGTTCATGCAATCCTTCATGCTTGCGGCGCGTGAGGCGGGTCTTGAGAGTTGTGCTCAGGCGGCCTTCTGCCCCTACCATGATAGCGTGATGCCCCTCCTGGAGGCGCCCCAAGAACAGATGTTGGTGTGCGGCATGTCGCTGGGATACGCGGATCCCGATGCGCTCGTAAATACCTATCGCACCGGGCGCCTGGAAGCGAGTGAATACATGACGGTACTGGAATAGGAATTAGCTAGCTCGGGCCACCATTTGCTTGGCAATAATCGTGCGCTGAATTTCATTCGTTCCCTCGCCAATGCAAAGAAGCGGCGCGTCTCGGTAGAACCGCTCAATTTCGTACTCTGGTGA
>MDTD01051322.1_pt1 | contig 17578 bp, 15 predicted proteins | sample 811221 | NCBI WGS metagenome assembly MDTD01 (sample SAMN05326646, study PRJNA326480) | marine metagenome | isolation source: seawater | place: Pacific Ocean: South West | collected 2011 | reverse complement strand
TAATAATTGTAAATAACGTTGAAACTGTAGCAGTGGTACCAACAATTTTAAGAAAGGGAGGCAAATGGTTTGCTTCTATAGGTAAACCCAAAAACACAGGAACAAAAATTTTCTGTATTTCGGGCAATGTGAACTCTCCTTGTAATGTTGAGGAGGAGATGGGAATTCCACTTAAAACCTTAATAGAGGAATATGCTGGAGGGGTTATCGGTGGTTGGGAAAATCTTCAAGCAGTAATACCTGGTGGTTCCTCAATGCCTTTATTACCTAAAAAAATTTGTGATACGATAACGATGGATTTTGACAGTTTGATTAAACATAAAAGCGGTTTAGGCACTGCAGGCATAGTCGTAATTAACAAAGATCAAGATATTATTAAATGTATGGCCCGTATAGCTAGATTTTATAAGCATGAAAGCTGTGGGCAGTGCACCCCTTGTAGAGAGGGCTCTGGCTGGATGTGGAGAATACTTGATAGAGCACAGAAAGGTGATGCTACTCATAGTGATATAGAACTTCTCTCAGATGTTACAAGCCAAATTGAAGGTCATACTATTTGTGCATTTGGCGAAGGATCAGCTTGGCCAGTCCAAGGCCTATTAAGGCATTTTAGAAAAGAAATAGATAAAAGATGTAGTGACGATCCAATAATTAAAAAGAAAAGCTCAAACCCATACTTAGTAGATCAACACTTACTAGAAAAATAATATGCCAAAAATTACGATAAACGGAAAAGAAATAAATTTTGAAAAAGGTATGACAGTTTTACAAGCTTGCGAAATTGCTGGTGCTGAAATTCCCAGGTTTTGCTATCACGAAAAACTTTCTATAGCCGGTAATTGTAGAATGTGTTTAGTTGAAATGGAAAAATCTGCAAAGCCGATAGCATCTTGCGCAATGCCAGCAGCAGAGGGTATGAACATTAAAACTAACACAACTTTAGTTGACAAAGCTAGAAAAGGTGTAATGGAATTTTTGTTAGCAAATCACCCGTTAGATTGTCCAGTCTGTGATCAAGGTGGCGAATGTGACTTGCAAGATCAATCTTTATATTATGGCGTGGATAAATCAAGATTTTCAGAAAATAAAAGACAAGTTAAAGACAAATATATGGGTCCACTTATAAAAACTCAAATGACAAGATGTATACATTGCACTAGATGTGTAAGGTTCGCAACTGAGATTGCAGGTGTGCCTGAGATTGGAGCTATAGGTAGAGGTGAAAATATGGAAATTACTACTTATCTAGAAAAATCTATGACATCAGAACTTTCCGCAAATGTTATTGATTTATGTCCAGTCGGCGCATTAACTTCTAAACCGTATGCTTTTGAGGCAAGACCTTGGGAATTGAAAAAAACTGAAACAATTGACGTAATGGATGCAGTTGGATCAAATATTAGAGTAGATACTTATGGATGGGAAGTAAAAAGAGTATTACCAAGAATTAATGAAGATATTAATGAAGAATGGATATCAGATAAAACTAGGTATGCTTGCGATGGCCTTCTTAAACAGAGAATAGATGTGCCATATATTAAAAAAGATAATAAATTAATAAAGTCATCGTGGGATGAGGCAATAAGTCTGATAAAAGATAAATTACAATTTTTTAAATCACATGAGGTTGCCGGTCACGTTGGTGATATGTGTAGCTTGGAGACTATATTCTCATTTAAAAGGTTTTTTGAGAGATTAAAATGCGAAAATATAGAAATAAGAGAGACAAATTTCTATCTAAACGAAGAAGATAAAATTAATTATATTTTTAACTCTTCTATAAATGGAATTGAAGAATCGGATCTAATATTGATGATAGGCTGTGATCCTAGACATGAAGCTACAATGATCAACGCTAGGATAAGAAAGGCTTCTGTCAAGAATCATACTAAAATTTTCTGTATTGGAGACCCAGGGGACTTAACTTATGATTATAAATTGCTTGAAAATAATGTGAAATTTATAAATGATTTTGTGCAAAACAAAACAGAATTCAACAATATATTTAACAAATCAAAAAAACCTATTGTTATTATCGGAGAGTCGACCTTAGAACTTAAGTCAGGCGGTTATATTTTTGAGGAGTTAAAGAATTATCTTTTTAAAAATAATTTTATACGAGAAGACTGGAATGCCCTTAACGTATTAGTGAAGAACGCATCAACAATTAATGGTATTGAATTGGGACTAACAAAGGATAATAAGTTTTTCTCAAATTTAGAGAGTCAAAAATACAAATTAATTTATCTACTAGGGTCAGATAACCTTAAATTTAAAAAAACGAATGAATTTATAATTTATCAAGGAAGTCATGGTGATAGAGGTGCAGAAATAGCTGATGTTATTCTTCCAAGCCCCGCATATACTGAACAACCGGGACTTTTTATAAATGTAGAGGGACGCGTGCAAGAATGTAGAAAGGCCTCATATCCCCCCGGAGAAGCAATGGAGGATTGGAAAATCTTTAATTTGATTACTAAGTCATTATTTGGGGAAAAATTATTTCAAAATTTTGACTCTTTAAAAAAGGAGTCTTTAAGTAAAATTAAAAATTTTTCTGAGATAGATAATCTTCCTATCAAAAAAACTTTTGTGCAAAATAAAAAAGATTATCAAATGTTCGAAGAAAAAATAGATATTAAAAAAATTGACTATTATTTTTCTAATGCGATAGCCAGATCCTCAAAAACTATGGGGGACTGCAAGCAAGCTAGAGAATTAAGAGCAAAAAATGGAGTGGGTTCATAAAATGGAATATTTAAACTTTTTATTGGGCGAGGTTTATAAAATATTTTTTTTAATAATCCCTGTTTTAGTATCTGTAGCCATGATAGTTTGGTTTGATAGAAGAGTCTGGGGATTGGTTCAAAAAAGAAGAGGACCAAATGTTGTGGGTCCATTCGGATTATTACAATCTCTTGCAGATGCCTTAAAATATATTTTTAAAGAAATTATTATTCCGGCAAGCGCCAATAAAGTAATTTTTATTTTAGCTCCTATCATTACTATGACTTTAGCTTTAGTTGCATGGGCAGTTATACCTTTAAGTGAAGATCTTGTTTTAGCGAACATAAATGTTGGAGTGCTTTATTTGTTTGCCATTTCTTCGCTTGGTGTTTATGGTATTATTATGGGAGGCTGGGCCTCAAACTCAAAATATCCATTCTTAGGCGCTATAAGATCTGCAGCTCAAATGGTTTCTTATGAAGTCTCTATAGGAATTATAATAATTAATGTTTTACTTTGTGTGGGCTCTTTAAATTTAACTGAAATAGTATTAGCGCAGGAAAAAATGTGGTTTGTATTTCCATTATTCCCAATGTTCGTAATCTTCTTCATCTCATCATTAGCAGAAACAAATCGTCCACCTTTTGATTTGCCTGAAGCCGAGGCTGAGTTGGTAGCTGGTTATCAAACAGAATATTCAGGGATGATGTATGCAATGTTTTGGCTTGGCGAGTACGCAAATATCTTATTGATGTGTGCAATGGGCTCAATATTATTTTTAGGGGGATGGCTGCCTCCAGTAGAATTTTTTCCTTTTAACTTAATACCTGCGCCTATATGGATGATATTAAAAATTTTATTTTTATTCTTTCTTTTCGCTTTAATAAAAGCAATAGTGCCAAGATACAGATACGATCAGCTGATGCGTTTGGGGTGGAAAATATTTTTACCTTTTTCGTTGATATACGTTGTTTTGACAGCTTCATTTTTAGTTTATTTTGACTTACTTCCAGAAAGAGGTTTTTGATGAATTTTAACAGGATCATAAAAACAATTTTTTTAATTGAATTTGTAAAAGCAATGTTTAAAGCAATTAAAGAAATTTTCAGAAAAAAGAAGACTATTAATTATCCTTTCGAAAAAGGTTCAATTAGTCCAAGATTCCGTGGAGAACATGCTTTAAGAAGATATCCCAACGGAGAAGAAAGATGTATCGCATGTAAACTTTGCGAAGCTGTTTGTCCAGCACAGGCAATTACAATAGAGTCTACAGAGAGAGATGATGGTAGTAGAAAGACAACTAGATATGATATAGATATGCTCAAATGTATTTACTGTGGCTTGTGTCAGGAATCTTGTCCTGTAGATGCAATAGTTCAAGGTCCAAATTTTGAGTTTGCCACAGAGACAAGAGAAGAGCTGTATTATAACAAAGAAAAATTATTAGATAATGGCGATAGGTGGGAGAGCGTGCTTTCCAAAAATATCAAGTTAGATAAAATATATAGATAAATGCTGGCTCATACATTCTTTTTTTATTTTTTTTCAAGCATTGCTATATTTTCTGCGCTAATGGTGATTACTTCTAGGAATACAGTTAATTCTGTTTTTTTTTTAATTTTAGATTTTATATCAGTTGGTTGCTTATTTATTATGGTAGGAGCAGAATTTCTAGGCATGATATTATTGATTGTTTATGTTGGAGCAGTAGCAGTATTATTTTTGTTTGTCGTTATGATGCTTAATGTTGCTCAACAAAAGCAATCCTGGTTTATTGGTAAAAAATCTACTCACATTCCTTCAGGATTAATAGTTGCAATAATAATTTTTATGGAACTATTAGTTGTTGTTGGAGGCTGGAAATATAAAGATAATGTCTCAAACAGTTCAAATCTAATTATCAATAAAGAATTATCTAATACCCACACGATAGGAAGTGTAATGTACACTGATTATATTTTATATTTTCAACTTTCAGGAATCATTCTTTTGCTTTCTATGATTGGTGCAATCATTTTAACCTATCGAAGAAGAGAAAATGTTAAGACACAAAGTTATTTCAAACAAATCTCAAGAGAAAAGGAAACATCAATTGAGATCAAAGATGTTGATTTTAAAAAAGGAGTGAAGATAGATGATTGAAATAGGATTGGGTCATTATTTAACATTAGGAGCTATAATTTTCTTTTTAGGTATTATTGGAATATTTCTAAATAGAAAAAATGTGATCGTAATTTTAATGTCTGTTGAATTAATTCTACTTGCAGTTAACATAAACTTAATATCTTTTTCAATTTTTACTGGAGATATTTTAGGTCAAATTTTTACAATGCTAATCTTAACAGTTGCTGCAGCAGAAGCTGCTATTGGCCTAGCCATCATTGTTATTTTTTATAGAAATAGAGGATCGATTAGAGTTGAGGATATTCACGAAATGAAAGGATAAATGGAATACTTAGTAATTTTTCTTCCACTAATTGGATCAGTAATTTGCTATTTTGGAAAAAACATTGGAAATTTTTTTTCAGAAATTACATCTTCTTTATTTGTAATATTATCAGCTATTTTTTCTGTAATAGTTTTTTACAAAGGCTTTTACCATGATATCTATGGAAATTATTTGATTTTCAATTGGATAAATTCTGGTGAATTAAATGTGAATTGGTCAATTAACATTGATCCACTGAGTTCTGTAATGATAGTTGTAGTTACTTTTGTATCTGCACTGGTCCATATTTACTCTATTGGTTATATGAGTCATGATCCACACAAACCAAGATTTATGTCTTATCTCTCTTTATTTACCTTTTCAATGTTATGCCTTGTAGTTTCAGACAATTTTTTACAACTATTTTTTGGCTGGGAAGGTGTTGGTCTTTGCTCCTATTTATTGATTGGTTTTTGGTATAAAAAAAACTCTGCAAATAACGCAGCAATTAAAGCTTTTATTGTAAATAGAGTAGGGGATTTTGGATTAGCTATAGGAATGTTTTTAATTTTTTTTCAATTTGGAACATTAAATTTTTCAGAATTATTTGAGATGATAAGTATGTATTCTGAAAAAAATATTAAATTTATTTTTGGTGAATTTAATCTTATTACAACGATATGTGTCTTTTTATTCATAGGCGCAATGGGAAAATCTGCTCAATTTATTTTACATACATGGTTACCAGATGCTATGGAGGGTCCAACTCCAGTTTCAGCATTAATACATGCAGCCACTATGGTAACAGCAGGAGTATTTTTAGTCGTCAAATGCTCACCTCTTTTTGAATATTCAGAATTTGCACTTAATTTGGTAGCAATTGTAGGCATGATCACAGCTTTATTTGCAGCTTCAGTAGCCTTAGTTCAAAATGATATTAAAAAAATAATAGCTTATTCTACTTGTAGTCAATTAGGTTATATGTTTTTTGCTGCAGGTATAGGCGCTTATCATGTTGCAATGTTTCACTTATTTACTCACGCTTTTTTTAAAGCACTTTTATTTCTTGGGGCTGGCTCAGTTATTCATGCTTTTGGTGATGAACAAAACATTGAAAAAATGGGCGGAGTTTGGAAAAAAATTCCTTTTACAATGGTTTTGATGTTAATCGGCACCTTAGCTTTAACTGGATTTCCTTTTTTATCTGGATTTTATTCAAAAGACGCAATTATAGAATTCGCGTACTTAAAAAACTCAAACGTTAGTAATTACGTTGTAGCTGTGGGAATTTTTACAGCTTTTTTAACTTCTTTGTATTCGTGGAGATTATTTATCAAAACTTTTTTTGGGACCTACAATAACGATAAATTGACCTTAGACAAATTACACGAGTCTCCATTAGTAATGATAGTTCCATTAGTTGTTTTAGCCTTAGGATCAATATTTGCTGGTTTTTTATTTAAGGATCTTTTTATAGGGCCCAATAATTTGAAATTTTGGAGTAATTCAATTTTCTTTTTAAATCCTATTGAATATGAGAAAATTTCGATTTGGTTTATTCTTTTAACTCCAACAGTAGTTTTATTATCTATTCCATTAGCGTATTTTATTTACTTAAAAGATAAGAGTATATTAGAGGGAATAAAAAAAACAAATACACCGTTGTATAAGTTCCTTTTAAATAAATGGTATATAGATGAATTGTACGATTTTATATTAGTAAAACCATTAAAAAAATTAGGTTTAATATTTTGGATAAAAGGAGATGAAAATACTATCGATAGATTTGGACCAAACGGAGTATCTAGAATAATAAAATTTATTTCTGATAAAGCATCTCAATTTCAAACTGGATACATTTATGATTACGCATTTGTAATGTTGATAGGCTTATCCGCATTAATCACATATTTAATTTTGAAATAATGAACTTTCCGATTTTATCAGCAATTATTTTTATTCCATTATTAGGATCACTTTTTATCTTTTTATCTAAATCTAGCAATAATCAAAGCGCAAAATACATTTCAATATTTACAACTTTAGTAAATCTGATTTTATCGATTTTTTTATGGTACTCTTTCGATAAGTCTTATGTAGGCTTTCAGTTTATTGAGGAGAAAATTTGGATAGAGGGATTTTTCAAATATAAACTTGGAGTTGACGGAATTTCAATTTTATTTATTGTCCTGACTGCTCTAATTTCCCCTATTTGTGTAATATCTTGTATCAATAGTATAAATTTTAGACTCAAAGAATTTTTAATTTCTTTACTCATCTTGGAAACCTTTATGATTGGAGTTTTCTGCTCCCTTGACTTACTTCTATTTTATTTATTCTTTGAAGCTGGCCTTATACCTATGTTTTTAATTATTGGGGTATGGGGTGGTGCAAGAAGGGTATATTCAGCTTTTAAATTCTTTTTATATACTCTTTTAGGATCAGTATTAATGTTAGTTGCAATTATTACGATTTTTTGGTTAACGGGATCGACCGATGTGACAGAGATTTATCAAATTAAAATTCCAAAAGAATTTCAAACAATATTATGGTTAGCTTTTTTCAGTTCTTTTGCTGTAAAATTACCAATGTGGCCAGTTCATACTTGGCTACCTGATGCGCATGTAGAGGCTCCGACAGCTGGTTCTGTAGTTTTAGCTGCGATTTTACTGAAAATGGCAGGATATGGTTTCTTAAGATTTTCGATAGGAATGTTTCCTTTAGCTTCAGAGTTTTTTATACCTTTAATCTATACACTAAGTATAATCGCAATAATTTATACTTCGTTAGTAGCTTTAATGCAAAACGATATGAAAAAACTAATAGCCTATTCCTCTGTGGGTCATATGGGGTTTGTCACGCTAGGTGTTTTTACTTTTACTGCACAAGGTATAGAAGGGGGTATTTACCAAATGATTAGTCATGGTTTGATTTCTGCTGCTTTATTTTTATGTGTTGGAGTTCTATATGACAGAATGCATACTAGAGCTATGAACGATTATGGAGGGGTAGTGAATTTTTTACCAAAGTTCTCTTTATTATTTATAATTTTTGTACTAGGTGGACTTGGTTTACCCGGAACAAGCGGATTCATCGGTGAATTTCTTATTCTACTAGGAGCTTTTAAAACAAATTTCCTAGTAGCTATACTTGCAAGCATTGGAGTAGTTTTAGCGGCCGCTTACATGCTTTGGTTGGCAAAAAAAGTTATTTTTGGTGAAGTAAAAAATGATAAAATTAAAGCTTTAAAAGATATTAATTTTTCAGAGGGTTTAGTTCTTTCTACTCTTGTAATATTAACTATAGTACTCGGTTTTTATCCAGATCCAATTTTTAAAACTATTAGCCCTTCAGTAAATAATCTTATTGATGTGTATCAGTTAGAGATTAATTCAAAATTAACAAATATTAATTAGATGGAAAATATAAACTTAATATTGACTGAAATATACTTATTCTCAGGAATATGCATATTGTTAATGTTAGGGGTATACATAAAAAAAAGTTTTTATAAAATATATAATTTAAGCATAGTTTTGTTATTAGCAATTATTTTCGTTATTTATAAAAATGGAGCTAATAATCAGGGAGTATTTTTAGATAGTTTTATTTCAGATCCATTATCAAATTATATTAAAATACTAATAGCTATCGCAACAATTATTATTTTGATTACATCAAAGCAATTTATTTTTGATAATAAAATCTCTAAATTTGAATATCCAATCATAATTCTTTTATCAGTTTTAGGAATGTTTTTTATGATTAGTTCTAATGATATTATATTATTTTATTTAGGTTTGGAGTTACAATCCTTAGCTTTATATGTTCTAGCTTCCATTGATAGAGATAACTTAAAATCATCTGAGTCGGGTATCAAGTATTTTGTTTTAAGCGCTTTATCTTCAGGACTTTTACTGTACGGCTGCTCTTTATTATATGGATTTACAGGATCTACAAATTTTGAGGTTATTAAGAATGAATTAACATCTGAAAATACAGGGGCTATTTTTGCTATGGTTTTCATTTTAGTTGGTTTAGCTTTTAAAGTTTCGGCTGTTCCATTTCATATGTGGACACCAGATGTATACGAAGGCTCACCAACCTCGATAACGAATTTTTTTGCAGTCGTGCCAAAAATAGTAGGTTTAGCTGTAATTATAAGATTTATGAATTTGCCTTTTGAAAATATTCTTTCAGACTGGCAAACTATAATTATATTTATTTCAGTCGCGTCAATGATATTAGGTGCCGTTGCTGCTATAAAACAAACTAATATTAAAAGATTAATGGCGTATAGCTCAATTGGACACATTGGGTATATACTAGCGGGCGTAGCTACAGGAACCTCTTACGGTTATTCAACTTCAATATTATATATGACGATTTACGTAGTGATGAATATTGGCGCGTTTTCTTGTATTTATTTAATGAGAACAGACGGAGTATACTCTGAAAAAATCTCTGACCTATCAGGTTTGTCAAAAAGGAGACCATTGTTAGCTTTATCATTTTTAATCATATTTTTTTCATTAGCAGGAATTCCTCCATTAGGCGGATTTTTTGCAAAATTTTATGTCTTTATGTCCGTAGTTGAGAGCAAAATGTATTTATTAGCAATAATAGGCTTAGTGACGACCGTCATTTCTGCATTTTACTATTTAAAAGTAATTAAAATAATCTATTTTGATGAAGCAAAAATTTCTTTCGATGAATTTAAAAATTTTAGCACAAATGGCTCAATTTTTATAAGCTGCTTTATTTTAATCTCATTTTTTTTGTACCCCTCTATACTCAACAATGTGATATTTAATTTACTAAATTAATGAGATTTAAAAAAATTCACCTTAAAAAAACTAAAAGCACAAATGACATTGCTATAATGCAAATCAAAAAAAACAAAATTTCACCCACCATAATAACTTCAGATATACAATCTAATGGCAGAGGAAGACAAGGCAAAAAATGGATTTCATTAAAAGGAAATTTATTTATGTCAATTTATTTTCAAATCAAAAAAGATTTATCTTTAAATGAAATTACAAAAGCAAACTGTATAATTATTAAAAATGCTATTAAAAAAATTATTAATAAAAAATTACTAATAAAACATCCCAATGATATTCTAATTAATAAAAAAAAGATATGTGGAATTCTCCAAGAAACTTTAACTCATAACAGTAAAAAATTTTTAGTTGTAGGAATTGGTATTAATATTACCAAAAAACCTGTTATAAGAAACTATTTAACTGGAAGTCTAAAAGAGTATACTAAAAAAAAATTAAATAAAAGTAGGCTGTTTGACTTAATAGAAAAAGGCTTTAGAGAAAAATATTTAAATGTACTTAATAGGTGATATCGGTAATACCGAAATTAAATTATGTCTTGTAAATAGCTATTTTAAAATAGTAAAAAAATTTTATTTTAGGACCGATAAAATAAGTAATCATATACTTAAAAAATTTCTATCCAATCATAAAAAAATTGAACATGCTTTGTTCAGCTCAGTGGTTCCAAAAGTTTATTTAAAAATAAACAAATATTTAAAAAAAAATAATATCAAATGCAAGGAGATAAAGAAGTTGAATTTAAAAAAAATGGTAAGATTGAAAGTCAATAAAAAACAAGTTGGCTCAGATAGAGTTGTGAATGCAATTAGTGCAATAGATGGAAAAAATAATTTTATAATTATAGATTTTGGTACTGCAACAACATTTGATGTTGTTACAAAAGATACTTATCATGGCGGTATAATTGCTCCTGGTGTAAATTTATCACTAAATACCTTGGTTTCAAAAGCATCCTTAATACCTAAAATCAATTTAAAAAAAGTAAAACAAGTTATCGGAAAAAATACAAAATCAGCAGTAAGATCAGGTTTTTTTTGGGGATATAGTGGATTAATTGATAATATAACAAAATTAATTTTTAAAGAAACTAGACAGAACTTTAAAATTATTTTAACAGGAGGTCTTTCTCATTTATTTAAAAATTTAAAAAATTTAAAAAATTGCAAAATTGATAAAGATTTAACAATAAATGGATTAATTAAGGTAATAAAAAAAGGAAATGAAAAATAAATTATTATTTTGTCCACTCGGCGGATCTGGTGAAATAGGCATGAACATGAATCTTTACGCCTATGGAACAGAAGATAATTTAAAATGGATTATAGTAGATATGGGCGTAACTTTTGCCGACGACTCTATTCCAGGAGTTGATTTAATTTACCCAGATCCAGGATTTATAATTGACAAAAAAAAAGATTTACTCGGTATTGTTCTCACTCACGCACATGAAGATCATATAGGGTCTATAGTGCATATATGGCCAAAATTAAAATGTAAAATTTATGCAACTCCTTTTACTTCTGTCTTAATAAAAGAAAAATTTAAAGAAACAAAAATAGATATCTCTGATTATTTGGAAATAGTTCAATTAAATAGTAAAATCAAACTTGGTTCCTTTGAGATTGATTTTATCACATTAACTCACTCTATTCTTGAACCAAATGGATTAAGCATAACAACACCTGATGGCGTAGTCCTTCACACAGGTGATTGGAAAATTGATCCTAACCCCTTAATTGGTGGAAAAATTGATCAAAAAAAATTGTCTGAAATAGGTAAAAAAGGAGTAAAAGCAATGATTTGTGACTCAACTAACGTTTTTAGCCCCGGTAGAGCCGGTTCAGAGTCAGAAGTAAGGGATAGTCTTCTAAATATTATTGAGACACAGAACAAAAGAGTTTTAGTAACTTCTTTTGCTTCAAACGTAGCAAGAATGGAAACTGTTTTTTACTGCGCCAAAAAAACTAAAAGAGAAATATCCCTAGTTGGGAGGTCTATGAATAGAATATATAAGGCTGCTAAGCAGTGTGGTTATCTTAATAATTTTACCGATCCAATGGATCCTAGAGACACAAAAAATTTACCAAGAAATAAAATATTATATCTTTGTACGGGTAGCCAAGGCGAACCAATGGGAGCTCTAAATCGTATCGTCAATGACATACATCCTGATGTTTCTTTAGATGATGGAGATCAAATAATATTTTCCTCTAAAATGATACCGGGCAATGAAAAAAAACTATATTTTTTACAAAACTTAATAGTAAAGAGAAATATAGAATTAGTTACTGAGGAAAATTCATTTGTACATGTTTCTGGTCATCCTAATCGAGATGATCTTAAAGATATGTATAGTTGGGTCAAACCTAAGAGTATTATTCCAGTACATGGTGAGCACCGGCATATCAAAGAACACATTAAATTCGCTAGAGAAATGCAAATTCCTTTTGCTTTAAAAATAGAGAATGGAGATATAATAGATCTTACTTCTAAATCTAAACCTGAAATTATCGACAAGGCTCCCTCAGGAAAAATGTATCTTGATGGAAAAATAGCAGTAAGTATGGACTCCCAATCAATTAAAGAGAGAAAAAATCTATCTTTAAACGGTTATTTAGAGATTACACTTATAGTCAACAACTCCGGAAAAATAAAAAAACCGATAATTTCCTTTAAAGGTATACCAGAAAGAGAAATTGAAGAGTCTTTTATATTTGAGATGGAAGATCATATACATAACACTTGTAAAACGTTTTCTATTAACAACAAAAAACAAGAGAAAAACCTTATAGAAACTTTAAAACAAAATTGTAGAAAATTAATAAGGGACAAAACTGGAAAAAAACCCTTTACTAATATCAATATTGCAAGAATCTAATGGATTTAACTGGATCAATTATAGTCTTCGTAATTATTTGGTGGATCGTCTTCTTTGCTGTTTTACCTTTTGGCGTAAAAAGCAATGATAAACCATTTAGTGAAAAAATTGAAGGTGTAGATCCTGGAGCACCAAAAAATCCAAATATTGCTAAGAAATTTTTATACACAACTATTATTACAACTATTATTTTTTTAATAATATACTATATGGTCATGGGGGACTATTTAAATTTAAGAAAACTATTAATATAATAATGTATATATCAAAATTATTTTTGCCAATTACAAAAGATTTACCTACAGAAGCTAAAATTAAATCTCACCAATTAATGATTAGGACTGGTATGATAAAACAATCCTCAGCAGGAATTTATTCTTGGCTACCATTAGGTTATAAAGTGATGAAAAAAATTGAGCAAATTGTTCGCGAAGAACAAAATAACTCAGGAGCTCAAGAAATGTTGATGCCAACAATACAATCAGCTGATATTTGGAAAGAAAGTGGCAGATATGATGATTATGGCGAAGAAATGCTAAGGATTAAAGATCGACAAGGAAGAGAAATGTTATACGGACCTACTAATGAAGAATTGATAACTGAGATTTTTAGATCAAGTATAAAATCTTATAAATCTTTACCTCAAATCTTATACCATATTCAATGGAAGTTTAGAGATGAGATTAGGCCAAGATTCGGGGTAATGCGCTGCAGAGAATTTTACATGAAGGATGCATACTCATTCGACATAGATGAAGCATCTGCAAGAGAATCTTACAATAAAATGTTTTATTCTTATCTAAAAACATTTGAAAGGATGGAGTTAGAAGCCATTCCTATGTCTGCTGACACGGGACCAATAGGAGGGGATTTATCACATGAGTTCGTTATAATTGCAGAAACAGGAGAAAGTAAAATTTATACTGATAAAAAAATTTTTGATATAAAGCTAAAAAACTTCAAATTTTCGTCAGAATCTTTAAAAGAAATGAGAGAAAACTTTTCATCTATTTATGCAGCCACTGATGAAAAATTTAACAAAGATGAATTTAACAAAAAGGTAAAAAAAGAGAATCAGATTATAACTAAAGGCATAGAAGTCGGACATATATTTTATTTTGGTGATAAATACTCAAAGCCCTTAAATGGATTAGTAGATACAAAAGAGGGAAAAAAAATAACAGTAAAAATGGGATCTTACGGCATAGGCGTATCAAGACTCGTTGGAGCAATAATTGAAGCTAAATTTAATAATAATGTCATGAAGTGGCCCAAATCAATATCACCTTATGATGTAGTAATAATACCAAGCATAGGTAAAAATAACTTAGAAAATCTTAAAAAAGCAGAGAAAATTTATGAATCTTTGAAAAAACAAAATATTGACGTATTGTTAGACGATGTTAATGAAAATATGTCAAACAAATTTAAAAAGCATGATTTAATCGGTATTCCTTATCAAATTATTCTGGGCTCCAAGTCTCACGGTGAAAACCTAGAGTTTAAAGAGGTAAACGGCAAAAGTGAGCTTTTAAGTCTCGATGCTATTAAATCAAAAATAAGTAAATAAATTGTTTAATTCAGCTGAAAGATTAATTTCTTATCGAAACTTAAGGCCTAAAAAAAAAGAAGGTTTTTTAAAAATAATATCTTTATTTTCATTTCTAGGAATCGCATTAGGTGTTGCAATACTAATCATTGTTATGTCAATAATGAATGGTTTTAGGACTGAGTTAACAAATAAAATTTTAGGTTTAAACCCTCATGTGATTATTGACTCTAATGGCAACTTAATAAGTGAAAAAATAAAAAATAAAATAAAAGATAAGTTTCCAAATAATAGTTATTATTTTTCTTATCAAGGGGAGGGAATTATACTCGCACCTAACAATGCAAAAGGTGTTATAATTAAAGGTGTTGAAAAGTCAAATCTCGAAAGTCGTTTCAAAAAAGATCAAATAATCGAAGGATACTTAAAAGATTTTACAGAAGGCAAAGTAATTGTGGGAGGAGAATTAGCTTTTAATCTAAATTTGAAAGTAGGTGACAAAATTAATGTTTTGTCATCATCTTTTATGGATACACCATTAGGAGGATTACCCAAAAAAGAAAATTATACTATTGCAGCTATATTTAATAGCGGATTTTACGAATTTGATCAAAACTTGATATATCTAAAACTAACGGACACTCTCTCATTATTTGAAAAAATAGAGAGGGATATAAATTTAGAGATTTATATGCCAGATCCCTTAAGAGCTAATTCACTTAAAGAAAAATTAAAAAACTTGGATCCTAATTATTTTATTTATTCCTGGTCGGACGTAAACAAATCTTTTTTTAGCGCATTAAAAATTGAGAGAAACGTAATGTTTATTATATTAATATTAATAATAATAGTTGCTGCCTTTAATATAATCTCAGGCTTAACAATTTTAATTAAGAATAAAACAAAAGAAATTGCCATTCTTAAAACTTTAGGGTTAAGTAATTTATCAATTAAAAAAACATTTTTTTTAACAGGTTTTACAATTGGACTTACTGCAACAATACTTGGTATCATATTAGGAATATTTTTTTCACTCTATATTGAAAATATAAGATTATTATTGAGTTCAATTTTTAATTTAAATATTTTTCCTCCTGAAGTTTACTTTTTGGATGAAATGCCAAGTGAGATAAATTTTTTATCAGTTGTAATTATTTTCATAAGTTCAATTTTAATAACATCAATTGCATCTTATTTTCCAGCATCAGTTATTTCTAAAATGGATATGACTAAAGCACTAAAATATGAATAAAAAGATAATAGAAATTAAAAACTTAAGTAAAAAATTTATACATCAAAATGATTTAATAGTTTTGTTTAAAAATATAAATTTTTTTCTTAAAAGAGGAGAGCTTGTAGCTTTAACGGGGCCTTCTGGGTCAGGCAAATCTACGTTATTACATATGTTAGCAATGCTTGAAAAACCATCTAAGGGAAATATTTTTTTTTTAGGCAAAGACTCTCAAAACCTTAAAGAAAATGAAAAAGATAATTTAAGAAAAAAAGGTATCTCAATTATATTTCAAGACAATAATTTGTTAAACGATTTCAATGTATTAGAAAACGTACTAATGCCTATGATTATAAGAAATGAAAATTTTAATACTTCTAAATTAAAAGCTTTAGAGATTTTAAGAGAACTTAAGCTGAAAGATAGACTTAAACACTATCCAAACCAATTATCAGGAGGAGAACAACAAAGAGTTGCAATTGCAAGAAGCCTAATTACAGAAAGTGAATTAATTTTAGCCGATGAACCAACTGGAAATTTAGATTATAAAACTTCTAAAGAAATTTTCTCATTATTCTCTAAATTTAAAAAATTAAATAAGGCTATTTTTTTTGCAACCCACAATAGAGACCTGGCTAAAAAATCAGATTATATTTTGAGAATTTCTCAAGGTAATATAAAAAGGATTGATGGATGATAAACTTCCTGAATTTAATCATTTTAAAGTACACACTCAGTATTCTATTTGTGAAGGTGCAGTAAAAATTGACGATCTAGCAAATCACTGCAAGTCTAATAAAATCAAATCAATCGGCATATGCGATAGTTTAAACTTGTGTGGAGCTCTTGAATTTGCAGAAAAAGTTAGCAAACAGGGCACCCAACCTATAATTGGCACTCACATTAATTTTTTATTTAAAGAAAATATTTCAAAAATTCCATTATTTGCAAAATCTGAGTCAGGTTATAAAAATTTGGTCAAATTGTCCTCAATGAGCTATTTGTATAACAAACATTCTGCAGAGCCTTATTGTAATTTAGAAGATTTGTTGAGCAACAAGCAAGATTTGATTGTTCTCACTGGAAATATGAGCGGTTTATTTGGTTCATTATTTAAGAAAAATCAAATGAGTCAATTAGATGAGCTGTTTAAAATTTTATCTAAGGAATTTTTAGATAACTTTTATATCGAAATACAGCGTCAAAGTAATTATAAAGAAAAAGAATTCGAGAATTATTTATTTGAAGTTTCCAATAAGCTTAATGTGCCCTTAATTGCTTCTCAAGAGGTATTTTATTTAAAAGAGGATATGGCAGATGCACATGACGCATTAATTTGTATTAAAGACAAAAATTTAATCGAAGATACTAATAGAGAAAAATTAAGTAATCAACACTACCTAAAAAGCTCAATAGAATTAAATAAAATTTATAGAGACATACCGGAGGCTTTGCAAAACAATTATAATTTCCCATTAAGATTTAGTTTCAAACCAAAAAGAAGTGGACCTATTTTACCAATGCTAAAAAGTAAAAAAGAATTTTCAATAAAAGAAGAATTATCCTCTCAGGCAAAAAAAGGCTTAGAAAATAGATTGAATAATTTTATCTATAAAAAAAATAAAATAAGCGAAAAAAATAAAATAGCAAAAATTTATAATGATAGATTAAATCATGAAATTAAAATAATTAATTCAATGAACTATTCAAGTTATTTTCTAATTGTATCAGACTATATTAAATGGGCAAAAAAAAATTATATTCCAGTTGGACCAGGTCGAGGTTCAGGAGCAGGCTCGTTAGTTGCTTATAGTTTAGATATTACCGACCTAGATCCTATTGAGTTCGATTTAATTTTTGAAAGATTTTTAAACCCAGATAGAATTTCTATGCCAGATTTTGATATTGATTTTTG
>MDTD01087277.1_pt1 | contig 17579 bp, 17 predicted proteins | sample 811221 | NCBI WGS metagenome assembly MDTD01 (sample SAMN05326646, study PRJNA326480) | marine metagenome | isolation source: seawater | place: Pacific Ocean: South West | collected 2011 | reverse complement strand
GCAGAGGCATGGGGCAACAGTATCCCATCTGAACCGGCCGGACCGCCACCCGAGGCGGAAGACCCCTCTCTATCGACCTATCGGACCCGACATTGAGAATCTGGGCAACCCGTACGGCCTGGATCGGCTCGACCTGTTCTTTTCAGTTCCGGGCCCTCTTCACCACCAAAGAGCGACCTCCGTCAATTCGACGTTGTAGGCAGTGGTGCATCCCCGTGGCCGGATCCACCCGCTCATCCCCCGTGGCCACAAGGAGAATCGCCCGCTTCATGGTACGTGTCCCGCCCCATCCGATCCGGCTCCGAGGGTACCGAAGACCTTCTTCCGTACCCCGAATGCGAAGAGGCATCACCCTCATCGAGGCCCTGATCGCCTCCGCGCTGCTGCTGACGGTCGTCACCGCGGTTCTTTCCGCCCTGTCCGCCGGGCACCAGCACGCACGTGAAGCCCAGGGGCTGGTGACGGCCAGCCTGGCCGCGGAGCAACTGATGGCCCGGGTCAGTTCGGACGAATACGGATCCCTTGCCGATTGGAACGGATGGGACGAGGCACCGGGCGCGATGGTGGACGACGCCGACATGCCGGCGATCTTCAGCATGATCGGCCGACGCGTGCTCATCGCCCGCGAGGAACACGCCATCGATCATCTTCAGGTACTCGTCAACGGCTACACCGTCACCGTCGAGAGCTATGACGCCACCGGACGCATTCTCACCCGGCTCATCCGTTTCATTCCGGAGCCGCAGGCATGAACAGACCGACACGATCGACATTCCGCCGGGGGTTCACCCTGGTCGAAACGATTCTGGCCATCTCGATCACGGCCATGGTGGGTACGGGCATCGCAACCATGATGTCGGTACTGGGATCCGATGCCACCATGCAGTTCGACCTGCGGTCGGTCCTCGTCAGATCCAGCACGGCCCAGGCCCGTCTGTCCGCCTACATCGCTCCCGCCCGATGCGTGCTGGAAACGGACCGGGATCGGCTCGTGCTCTGGTTCGACGATGCGCGCGACAGCGACTCGGTCCACGCCTCGGAACTCCGGTGGATTCGACTCGACAAGAATCTCGATCGCGTGAGCGTCGATTTCATCAACTTCCCCGATGATTGGTCGCAGACCGCCGTCGCCATCACGGACACCGAGCATGCGTCGGGGTCGGACTGGATGTCGATACGCGAATCGTTCCGGTCCAGAGGCCTGCTGGCTTCCGTGCCGCTGGCCGAAGACGTGTCCCATCTGGCGTTCGAGACGGAATCCGGGGTCGACCACGAATCACGCCTTGTTGAGGCGACCCTGCACATGCGTACGTCCACGGACCCCGTCGAAGTGCGACTCACCGAGTCGATCCGGATGCACACTCCCCCCGAACGATGAAACCGAATCACCGACCATTACGACCCGACCGCGGCATCGCACTTCTGCTGGTGCTGGTCACCATGGCCACCGCGACGACGCTGGCCATCGGCTGGCTGGCCAGCCAGGACAATGCGAGCCTGGTGGGTCGGAACGTGGTGGCCACGGCCGAAGCCAGATCCGTCGCCTCCAGCGGACTCGATCTGGCGATCTCGGTGATGCAGACCGAATCCGCATGGCGGACCGCACACGTCGACGGTGTCCTGTTCGACGCGATGCCCATGGGCAACGGAACCATCGATCTGGTGTTGGTCGATCCCACCACGAACCAGCCGCCCGCCGCCGACTGCATGGAGGTTCATGTCATCGCCACCGCCACCGTGGGATCGATCTCGCAGAGCGTGGCCGCCTATGTTTCGCTGCTGAAGGACACCGGCAGCGATGGCATCCAGACGGATGTCTCCGGGTTCGCACTCTTCTCGCTGTCCACGATCGAACTCAACGACCGGGCCACCATCGCGAGATGGAACGAGGCACCTGCGAGCGCCCTGGGCCGCCGACTCGCGATGGGAACCGCCTCCGACCGGTCACGAAGCATCAGCATCGACGACGACGCCGCCGCGATCGACGCGACCGTCTACCACAGTGCATCGCATTCCCCCGCCCTGCTGGTGAACGACACCGGCTTCAACATCGATTCCGTGGAACTCCCCTGGGCCATGTCCCTGGCTGGAACTCGGGAATCGCTCCCACCGGCAGCGTCTTCCCGGATGTCCACTCGGCGTCGATTCTCGGCTCGTTCCGCTCCCGCGGATGGATTGCGGATCGCACCGGGAGCCAGACTGCACGTCACCGAATCGGCTCCGCTGCGAATCGACGGCGATCTGCACCTGAGCGAGGGGGCGACGCTGGTCATCGAAGGTGCTGCACGCATCGAAGTCGGTGGACACCTGACCATGGATGGTGCCGCCATCGATCTGCTTCCGGGATCCACCCTGCACATGGTGGTCGAGAAAGGCGCTGTCATGGACGATGCCTCGATCGGCGGATCGAACCGGTGGATCAGCCCGGATCGGATCATGCTTTCAAGCGGCAGCGACGGCGACACGGCGCATCCGTGGCTGATCCGCGGATCCTCGAGCATCACGGGATGCGTCGAGGGACGCGGGGTCGATCTCGTTCTGGAGGACGAATCCGTCATCAAGGGACGAATCGCGGCGAACAGCATCTCACTGAACGATTCCACATGCGTGCTGTACGACCACGGACTCGACGATGGGTTGAGTCTTCCTCGAGCGGGCAGGCTCGTTCGCGACGTGCTGTCGGCCCGCCAGCGACGTCAACTCGCCAAACGGCTTCCGAACGCCTTCGTCGAGGAACTGCTCGATCTTGGACGATCACGCATCCACGAAACCAGACGTTCGCAGCGTCGAACCGGACGTCAGCAGCGAAGGCGTGCCAGACATTGGAGTTCCCGACCGACACCTCGTCCGATTCCCATCGAATGCCGGCTGCTGACCCACGGATTCGACACCCTCGGATTCGAATCCATGGTCAGCATGCAGGAGGCGACGCCATGAGACGTGGAGTAGGAATGATCGAACTCATGATGGTGCTGGGCATCCTGGCACTGGCGACCATGCTGGTGGTGCCATCGTGGGGATCCGACGCGTCGTTGCGGACCGATGCGGCGGCCAGACTGCTACGCAGCGACATCGAATACGCCCAGGTCCATTCCATCGCCAACCCCGATGCCACCATCGGCGTGGTGCTCGCTTCGGACGGCAGCGGCTACTGGCTGGCACGAAGCGAATCGCCCCGAATTCCCATCGTTCGCGAAGAATCCGAAGAGCCCTACCGGGTGACGTTCGGTGAGGGGCGTGCCTCGTTCGCAGCCGGCGTGTCCGCACGCGTCGAGCGTCTGCAGGACGGAATGCTGCTCTTCGACGCGCTGGGAGGACTGGCCAACCCGGCCGCGGATCCGGCCTACCTGCTGTCATGCAATGAGGAACATGTACGGATGACGGTGCGAGCCGGAACCGGATTCGTGCGAATCCATCGCTGAATCAGCCGCAGGTCCCCCAGGCTCCGATCAACTCGAGCAGATCGTCAACGCCGACGATTCCGTCGAGATTGAGATCGGTTGCACAGGCGGGGCACAGACCCCAATCGCCGATGAGAGCAAGCAGATCGTCGACGCCGACGACCCCGCTGCCGTCGATGTCCGCCGCGCAACTGGTTCCGATCACTTCCACATCGAACTGTCCGAGTATGGAGACTTCCTCGAGGTCCACGGTCACGTTGCCGAAGGGAAATCCGATGTTGTAGGTGGCGGTCCCCAGGACGACATTCGTCATGTCATAGGTGGCACGGCCCTGCTCGTCGACCTGCAACTGGACATCGAACGCGATCGTCACGGGCTCCGGTGCCGCCGGTTCCCGCACGCTGCTGCCACCGAAGTCGATCGGACAGGGGCCATCGGCACTGGCCTGCTGCACCGCATCGCCGCCCAGCTGATCCGTCACGTCGATGGGACCGAATTCGATGCCGATGTACGACACCACGACCCCGATCGATTCAATCTCGAATCGGACGTCGTAGGTCTGACCGTCGGTGCGGACTCCGTCCGGACTGGTCCAGCTGATCGGCTGGCCGGTCGTCGAGAAGTCGACCGACCAGGAACCGACGTCCGCGCCGGCAGACGCCGCCGCCGAAACGAAGCAGGAAGCCAACAATCCAGCCGAAATCCTCATGGACAACCTCCCCTGATGAAGACCAGTGTAATGACTGGCAAAGAGGGATCAAGGGTTTCCTTGCCGGTGGGCAGCCCGGTCGGGATCGGTCCGCGGGGCGGGAACACCCTCAGTCCGTGCCGTGGGCACGCCGGCGGGCCTTCGCCATGGCACGACGCTTCGATTGGGGAGGGATCACCTTCTTCGCCAGACCGAGCTTTTCAAGCAGCTTGATCTCGTAGTAGGTGATGTCGAACTCCCACCACCGATGCTGGTTGCTGGCACTCGCAGGGTCGTGATGATGATTGTTGTGCCATCCCTCACCGACAGTCAGCAGGGCGACCAGCCAGTTGTTGGTGCTGTGATCGTCGGTATCGTGATTCTTGTAGCCGAACAGATGCGACAGTGAGTTCACGGACCAGGTGATGTGCCAGACGACAACCGTACGCACGATCGCTCCCCAGACGAAGATGCTGAATCCGAACTGCAGTGCGCCGGCAGCCGTACCGTCGATGACCCATCCGAGGCCGTAGCCGACCGCGAAGTACAACGCGGCGTGGGCGACGTAGATCCAGACCCAGAGATAGCTCTTCTCCAGTTTCATGTAGAAGGGGTCCTTGAGGATGTCACTGGCGTACTTCCGGTAGGTGTCGATGTTGTGGGTCCGCTTGTTTTCGACCAGTAGCCAGCCGATGTGGCCCCAGAGGAAGTTCACCAGCGGACTGTGGGGATCCTCGTGCTCATCGGCATGCAGATGGTGATAGCGATGGGTTGCCACCCACTTGGCCGGCGTATCCTCGAGGCAGCACAGAGCCATGACGGTGAATCCATGCTCCAACCACTTCGGAAGCACACAGCTGCGATGCGTGAGCACCCGGTGGTAGAGCAGGTTGATGGCCTGGCCGAAGACGTGCACTCCGATGACCATGACCACCAGACCGGTCCAACTGAATGCCCACGGCAGGATGGCCAACAAGGCGAGCAGATGCACACCGATGATCGAGATGGCGTAGGGCCAGTTGATGCTGCCCTTGATGACCGCATCCGGCAGCGGCAGCACCGGCTTGGTCCCGGGCGCCTCGACGGGCACCGGAATCGGGACCGGGGAGGAGACCGGTCCACTGGCCACCGTGGCGGAAGACACCTTTGGCATCTCGGCCACCGGAGAATCGGTTGGAGGAGGACTGGTCAAGCGGACTCCCATCCTTGGTCCACATGGCAGACCGCAGAGCGGGCAGATGCGATCCGTCACTGTTTACACTTTAGCAGAATAGGCTCCGCATGGCCCCCGGGATCATTTCAGTCCGTATTCCTTCAACTTCCGGTAGAGCGTCCGCTCGCCGATTCCGAGCATTTCGGCGGCCTGCTCCCGATTGCCGCCCGTCATCTGGAGGGTCTGGCGGATGGCTTCCTTCTCCAGCCGATCGAGCCCGACCCCGGCCAGACTGCCCAGATGCAGATGCTCATCCTGATCGCTCATGCGGATCTCATCGGGCACGTCCGCGGCCTCGATCGTCGGTCCGGTGCTCATGACGACCATCTTCTGGACGATGTTGAAGAGCTGGCGGACGTTTCCCGGCCAGTTGTAGGCGACAAGCCGGAGCATGGCCGGCTCACTGAACGTGGGAGCCGCCCGTTCCAGTTCCGCGGCAAACCGTCCGGCCGCATGATTGACCAGCAGCGGAATGTCCTCGCGACGCTCGCGCAAGGGCGGGATGTGGATCTCGGCCCCGTTGATGCGGAAGTAGAGATCCTCGCGAAACCGCTCGTCGTCGATGAAATGCTTGAGATCACGATTGGTGGCGCTGATGAAACGAACGTCCGTGGATCGTTCCGTATTGGTGCCCAGCCGGGTCACGTCCCCCGTCTCCAGCACACGAAGAAGCTTCGCCTGCATGGTCATGGGCATGTCACCGATTTCGTCAAGGAACAAGGTGCCCTTGTCGGCATATTCGAAGACGCCCTCGCGATCCTTTTCCGCTCCGGTGAACGCTCCCTTCACGTGGCCGAACAGCTGATCCTCCAGCAGCGATTCGCTCTGCCCGGCGCAATTGAAGGTCACATAGCGGTGATCCGACCGTTTCGACTGGTTGTGGATCGCCCGGGCGATCAGCTCCTTGCCGGTTCCGGACTCCCCCGTGATCAGTATGGGAATCGTGCTCGGGGCCACCTGTCGGATGACCTGCACGACCTTTCGGATGCCGGACGATTCTCCGATGATCCCTTCGAATCCGAAGGCGGAATCGACCTTTCCACGCAGCTGGGTGTTGTGATGCCGCAGATGGACCGTCTCGCAGGCCCGATTCACGAGATTGCGGAAGACCTCCAGATCCAGCGGCTTCTCGATGAAGTCGTAGGCTCCTCCCTGGAGAGCCGCCTTGGCCGTTGCAACCTCTCCGTGCGCCGTGACCATGATGGTCTCGGCGTCGGGCTGGTGCTCTCTGGCCATTGCCAGGACATCCAGCCCGGAGGTGTCCGACTCCATGCAGAGATCGGTCACGATGACATCGAAGTTGCCGAATCGAAGCTCCTCCTCCGCGGCGGTCGCTCCGTCGACGATGGTGCAGACGTGGCCGACCCGCCGCAGGGCTTCGGCCATGACCTCGGCGTGATCCACCTCGTCATCGACGAGAAGAACCTGGGCGTGAAGTTCGTGCGGGGCATCCGACATCGCTGGACAGTGTACCCGCCCCACCGGCACCTCTGAAATGTCCAGTAATGCCGCAACGGACGGCGATAGAATGTAGAGATGACCGACTCCGCTCCAACGAACCACGGCATGGCTGAAACGTGCCAGGGATCACCGCGGCCGAGCGATCCACTTCAGGGGGTGCGGAGGGTCGATTTCGTGGGCATCGGCGGATGCGGCATGTCCGGACTGGCCAGAATGCTCCAATCCATGGGCATTCAGGCCACCGGATCCGATCCGGTCTCCTCCCCGATCACCGAATCGCTTCTGGCCTCCGGAATTCCGGTGCGAACCAACCAGGACGGGACCGAAGTACCCGACGACATCGATCTGATGGTCATCTCTGCCGCCATTGCGCCGGATCATCCGGAGGTGCTGGCGGCCGAGCAGCGTGGTGTGCGCATCAAGACCTACGCCGAAGGCCTCGGAATGGTGCAGCACGGCCGCACCGCACTCTGCATCGCCGGGACGCACGGCAAGAGCACCACCGCGGCCATGCTCTGCCACATCCTGATCACTTGTGGGTTCGATCCGGGATTCATCATCGGTGCCAACTGCGATCAGATCGGAGGCGGCAGCCGCATCGGGGCCTCCCGGATTCCCCAAGGAGGACCGCTGGCCGGTGACCCGGGCATCCTGGTCAGCGAAGCGTGCGAGTTCAATCGATCCTTCCACAACCACCGACCGACCGTCGCCCTGATCAACAACATCGAAGAGGATCACCTCGACATCTACGGTTCCCTCGAGAGCATCATCGAGGCGTTTCGCGACTTTGCGTTGATGATCCCACCCGCGGAGGAGGGCGGCAGCCTGCTCATTTCCCACGACGAAGCCCATCGCCATCAGATCACCCCCCCCCTGCAATGCCACGTCGCCACCTTTGGATTCCATCCCGAAGCGGACTACCAGGTCGTGTGGGACCAGGCGGTGCGACGAACCGGAATCCTCCGGGACGGCATGTGGACCATCCAATGGACCAACCCCATGGCCGGGGCGCACAATGCACTCAATGCGGCGGCCGCGGTCATCCTCGCCCATCAGTTGGGAGCCGAGTGGGAGGAGGCGGCGGAGGCCATGGCCGCGTTCGGCGGGCTCGACCGCCGAACCCAGCGACTGGGCGACCGCGGCGTGGAAGGGGGCGTCGTGACGGTGTACGACGACTACGGTCATCACCCCACGGAGATCGAACGCACCCTGAAAGCGCTGCGGGCTGAAGAACAGCCGGATCGACTGATCTGCGTCTTCCAGCCCCATCAGCACAGCAGAACACGATTTCTCCTCGAGCAGTTCGCCGAAAGCTTTGCCCAGGCCGATCAGGTGATCGTGCCTCCGATCTACTTCGTACGCGATTCGGAAGCCGAAAAGCAGCGGGTCAGCGCCGTCGATCTCGTACGACGACTGCAGGACCGCGGGACCGAGGCCAGGCATGTGGAATCATTTGCGGGCATCGTGGACCTCCTGGAGGAGGATCTGGCCGCAGGCGACCTGTTGGTCATCATGGGGGCCGGCCCGGTCTGGACCATTGCCCGGGACTACCTGGAACGTTCCCCGTCATGACACGTCCGCCGCGATGGGAACTGTTCGGCGACCTCAACGTCACCGCCACGCCCGACGCCCCGATCGGGGCCATGACCTGGTTCGGCATCGGGGGCCGGGCCGATCTGCTGATCCGACCCCACGACGAGGAGTCTCTGGCGAAGCTGGTGAGACGATGCTCCGAGACGGGTGTTCCCATCCGGATCCTCGGCAAGGGTGCCAACCTGCTCGTCGACGACGATGGCGTGGACGGCGTCGTGCTGCTCCTGAGCGACAGGATCTTCTGCACCCATCGGTTCAACCGTCGGGGCGAGATCCAACGACTGCACGCCGGAGCGGGCGCCGACATCTTCACCACCGTCAACGAAGTGTGTCGGCAGGGACTGACGGGCATGGAACAGATGACGGGCATTCCTGGTTCCATCGGCGGCGCCATCCGCATGAATGCCGGGGGCAGCTACGGATCCATCGCCGACTGCCTTGAAACCGTCCAGTGCTGCACGATGGACGGCGAACTGCTTTCGTACCATCGATCCGATCTGGAGTTCACCTATCGGCAGTCGAACCTCCCGGACTGCATCGTGCTCTCGGCGACCTTCAACCTGGAGCCCAGCGATCCGGTCTCCGTCCGGAAGACCGTGCTTGAGATCATGGCCGCCAAGAGAGCTTCGCAGCCGATGGCGGACAAGTCGGCGGGCTGCTCCTTCCGCAATCCCGTCGGCGCCGAAGGTGTCCGGGTTCCGGCCGGACGTCTGATCGACACCGCCGGGCTCAAGGGGCTCACGGAGGGAGGTGCCACCGTGAGCACACAGCATGCGAACTTCATCACCACCACTCCCCATGCGACGGCCCAGCACGTCCGGCGACTCATGACCGAGATCCGCAAGCGAGTCCTCGACCACCACGGCATTCAACTCGTACCGGAGGTGGTGGTCTGGGAACGAACGGGAGCCCGTGCGGAATGACGACGAACGCACCACTGCGGGTGACGGTGCTCATGGGCGGCCCCGACCAGGAGCACGCGGTCAGTCTCGCGTCCGGGGAGGCGGTGACGGCCGCGTTGCGACGGACCGAACGATTCGTCGTCGAAGCCATGGTGATCGACAAGCCGGACGCCTCCGAACTGGCACAACATCGGGCCGACGTCTTCTTTCCCGTCCTACACGGACCGTGGGGCGAAGGAGGCGGAATCCAGCGGGAACTGGAGCAGATCGGTGTGCCGTTCGTGGGCTCGGGCAGCGATGCGGCGGGGATCGCCATGGACAAGATCCGTACCAAGGATGTGGCCGTGGATCTCGGCATTCCGACTCCGTCCTGGCAGGTCCTGGATGGCAGCACCACGCGCACGCTCCCTCCCCCGCTGGTCCTGAAGCCGCCTGCAGAGGGGTCGAGCATCGATCTTTGGATCCACCGTGACGACACCGGACTCGATGCTCGGATCAGTTCGATGCTCGGACGCTACGACCGGATGCTGGCCGAATCATGCATCACCGGACGCGAACTCACCGTCGGCGTGGTCGGAACCTCTGCCCTGCCGCTGGTCGAGATCATTCCCGCCGGGGGGATCTACGACTACGAGGCCAAGTACAACCGCGACGACACCCGGTACGTGATCGAACCCGATCTGCCTCCACGTCTGGCGGACACCTGCCGGCATCACGCCTTGGCTCTCGGAAGATCCCTCGGGTGCAGGGACCTCTATCGCGTGGACTTCATCGCCGATGATGAGATTCCATGGATGCTGGAGGTGAATACCATGCCCGGATTCACCGATCATTCGCTCCTGCCCATGGCGGCCGCAGCCGCCGGACAGCCCATGGAGCACCTCTGCCGCGAACTCGTGCTCATGGCGCACGCCCGCGGGCAGGAGGCCCGCTCCTGACACCGATTGGCCATCCCACGTCCGCGGAATGAAGGAAAGAGCCCTTCTTGGCCGATGCCAGAACTACCCTCCGAGGACGGCTGCACATGCAATCAGTGATCGACCGCATTTCATACGTGCTTCAGGCCATGGCCGGCCGATTCAGCCACCGGTCCATGACCTCGTGGTTCGGCGTCCTGGTCGTCGGGTGCGCGCTCGTCGTGATCCTGATGCTGGCCAGGAATCCCCTCCGGGCCACCGCACACCCTCCGGTCGAATCGGTCACCATCCGCTTCGTCGATGCACCAACCTGGATCGGCGATTCGCTCCATCAGCACCTGACCGACATCGTCGCCCCCTGGCTCCTGAATACCCCGCTCGATCGGACCGCATTGATCAACGCGAGGGAGGCGCTGATCGCATCGGGCTGCTTCGCCGAAGTGCGCCAGGTTCGCCGGGCCGGAGACCAGGTGGTCGAAATCGAGGGACGATTCCTGAGGCCGTCCGCTCGGGTGCTTGACAACGGCAGCAGCCTGCTTGTGGACCGCGAAGGATTCGTGCTGCCGGGGGGCTACCGCGTCGGCGACGCATCGCATCTGGTGCAGGTCATCGCTCCCAACTACCGGTCGCCCGAACACGCAGGCCAGCGCTGGCCGGGAGACGACATGGCCGCCGCCCTGCTGCTGCTGGATACGATCAAGGACCGGGACTGGTACGAACAGATCGCAGCCATCGATCTCACGGAGTTCCGGGTCCGCCAGCAACTGGTTCTGGTGACCGATCTGGGCACCAGGATCATCTGGGGATCGATGCCGGGTCGAGAAACCCCCATGGAGGCCATGTCCTCGGACAAGATTCAGCGACTCGAGTGGTTCCATACCCACCACGGCCGGGTCGATCAGCACCACCGGGGAATCATCGACGTCACCGATGCTGGCATCGTGACCAAGCGATAGGCCGCCTTTTGCGGCATTTTGACCCCAAAAACAACGCCCGAAGTGGTGCAAACCGTTGAAATCACTGCGGTTGGGGGTAGAGTATCGATGGAACAAGGGCTCGATTGGGCCTCGGAAGGAAGATAGATGCCTCGTAGATCGATCATGGCACCAGGGCTGTTCGCCCTGCTGACCGGCTCCGTGGTGGGATTCCCACTGCAGTCGGCCGATGCTTCGCGCATCCTGATCCAGGGACCGGGCATCGAGGTCGAACTCCAGGCCGGAAGCATGTTCGGAACCCTCGATGACGGCGTCGGGATCTTTTCCGCCGATGACCTCGAGTTCATGCAGCAGGAACTCGCCGCCGACGGCATCCAGACCGGTGGTCACATTTCACTTCTGCTGGCCGACACCGGCAACGGACTCGCTCTGATCAACCTGTTCGACGGCTCGACCATTCCCGCCCGAGGTCTGAACGATACGGCGCTCGGCTTCAACAGCATCGCCGGGAACGAAGTCGATCGGCATTGGAACAACGATGCCGGCGGATCGGTCAGCTGGTTCGATTTCGGTCTCACCCAGATGGTCGACGGCCAGTTCGAATGGCAGAGCGGTGTGAGTTCGCAGGGATTCGCCTGGTCGAACATGCAGGAAGGCGATGCCGGCACCGTGAGCTTCGTCAACCTCGGGCTCGATCAGCTGATGCCGGAGATGCTGTTCCAGTTCATCACCTTCGACGGTGGCGCGTGGGAAGTAGCCGCGACCGGTGACTTCGAAGACGGATCGTCCCAGTTCAATCTCAGCTACTTCGTCACCAGTGTGCCCGGACCGGCGACCATGGCGGTGCTTGGTCTTGCGGGATTCCGCAGACGTCGTCGCCGCTGAATCCCGGACTCAGGAACACCCTCCCCAGGAACCGATCACGATGAGCAGATCGTCGACTCCGACGAATCCATCGTCGTCGACATCGGCACTGCAGACCCCTCCGCAGGCCCACTGACCGATCACGAGCAGGAGATCGTCCACGCCGACGATGCCGTCTTCGTCGACATCACCGTCACATGGCTCCGTGACGCAGGCGTCGGCAGTGCACGTGGTGTCCATGCCCAGCCAGAGAGCTCCGAACGCCAGGCAGATGCCCTCCTCGAGTTCGGTGCACGTACCCGACGCGAAGCAGCAGGCCCCGAGGGGCTGCGGGCAGTCGGCGGCCGAGCATGTCGTCCCGTCCCCCTGGAAGGTGCCGCCCCCCAGTTCGCACACCTCGGGATTCACCGCATCCACACAGGTTCCGTCAGGCAGGCAGCACGAGCCCACGGGGAAGCAGGTGAAGTCGGAGCATGACTCCGAGCCGTAGAACAGACCGCCACCCAGGCTGCAGAGCTCGGCGTCGACCTGAATGCACTCGCCGGTGGCCTCCACGCAGCAAGCACCCGTCGGAGCAGGACAATCCACGTCGGCACACGCCACCGCATCCCCCTGGTAGCTGCCTCCGACGGTATCGCATTCCGCCTCGGTGAAGCCGTCCGTACAGGTGCCGTTTCCACGGCAGCAGGCACCGGTGACCGGAGCGCAGCCCTGCGGGGTGACCGTGGCCCGCATGACCCAGTCACCGCTGGGACGACAGATGACCGGAAGAGACTGGAAGTTCAGCCAGCCCTGACCGCAGAGGCAGAACGGGCCGGTGACGAGATCGAGCCAGTTGCCCGAAGACACGTCCAGACCACTGGTATCGGTGCACGGAAATGCGTTGTTGTTCTGATTCGGCGCCTCGAGACACGGCGAACCGGGATCGTTGTGCTGATCGACGCGGACTCCGATGGTGAATCCCTGCGTTCCATCGTCATCGATGAAGATCTGTTCGGGATCCTGGGGATCCACCAGAAACTGAAGGATCGTACCGGTGGTTCCGGGAGGCATCACCAGATGCGGCAGGACGATGTCGTCGGAGGAGAACTCCGCGACCAGTCCACCGGTGTCCGGGGTCCCCCGATAGATCCGGACCGTCCATTGCGTCGTGGTCTGACCGATTGCATTCGAGGTGGCGAAGAGCACCTCGAAGAGATCCAGCCGGAGCGGAAACTGGTCGGCGTCCACCGTGTAGTAGCCGGCCGCGGTCTCGCCTTGTGCGAAGCCCGCCTGCACGATGTATTCGCCGGGGCCCCAGTCCGAATCGGAATGGGTGAGGATTTCATCGGGGCAGGCACCCCGAAGTGTGGTCGGGGCGGTGCGGACTTCCACTTCACCGGCTTCGACCGCGACATCAGACGTCCGGCTGGAAAGCAACGAGGGTCGCAGAACGATCTGCTGCACGGTCACAGTGTCCAGCTTCTGCAGAACGGGTTCTCGAATCTCCTGCGCTGCGACAGGAACGGAGAGCAGCAGCAGTGAGGCGGCAATGAGCCAGTCAGGGCGTGTCTTCACGGGAAATCCTCCATGTTTCATTGTGATGGAGAACCCAATCAAGTCAATCGACAAACTTGTCCAGAACGCCCACACAGGTCGTTACGAGGGTTTTTTTACCCGCCGCCCCGCCCGGATCGCTTCGGTTCCCGCAGAAAGAGCGAAAGCAGGAAGGCCACGAGCATGGTGATGGGCAGCAGGACGAAGGCGGTCCGAAAGTCACCGGACCCGTAGGTCGGGTCCTTCGCCCCCCCCGCTTCGACGTCCAGCAGGACACCGACCACCCATTGACCGATGCCGGCAAAGAGCATCTGGGTGAAGTTCACGAACGTGAGCGCGGTCCCCCTGGCGTAGCAGGGGTTCTGATCCATCGCCAGCGGAAAGGCCAGCACCATGACGCTCACCACCAGCCCCACCAGCAGCAGGATCAGGATCAGCATGACCTCGTGTCCGGGGTCGAGCATCAACAGCAGACCGGTCGAAAGGACGCCCAGAGCGGCGAAGATACGGAAGAAGACCACGCGCCGCCCGAGATGATCGGACAACCACCCCAGGCAGGGACCACCGACGGCAAGTCCGACGAAGATGATGGAGACGAGACCACCGGCCTGCGAGTCATCGATGCCCAGCACCGTGTTCAGATAGCGAAAGCCCCAGAGCGCTGCGAACGTCCCCATGGGAAGGTAGACCAGCCCCGTCACCAATCCCAACAGCAGCGTCTGGCGATTGAGAAGCACCTGCTTGAGGCATGCAAGCATGCCGGGATGGGCCGCTTGCCCCGGGGCGTGTGAAGCATGCACGTGCTCCATGAACCACGCCGGTCTCCGGGGAATCAGCATGTACTGCATCCCCGCAAGGACCAGACCGACGACGGCGAATCCGTACATGACGTTGTGCCAACTGGTGCGGTCGACCAGAAACTGGAGCGTCGATTCGGCCACAATCGCACCGAGCATGCCGAGAGTCACGGTCAGGCCGGAGATGAGGGCGACTCGTCGTCCCGGAAACCAGATGGTGGCGACGTAGACCGCCCCCACGTAGGCGAAGGCCGAACCGAACCCCATCAGAAACCGGCCCGCTCCGAGTCCGTAGAGGGAACTCGCCAGAGCAAAGGAGACCGCCCCGACGGCACAGACGATCGCCGCGACGGTCAGGGGAAGCCGGGCTCCGAAGCGGTCCAGCAGCACCCCCACGGCGAGCTGCATCGGACCGTAGGCGTAGTAGTAGAAGCTCATGCTCAGACCAAGATCGCCTGCGGTGGTCCTCAGCTCATGCTGCAGCGGCCCTTCGATGACCGCGGGAAGCACCCGAATCATGAACTCGTACAGGAAGAAGACGGCGGGGATGCTCCATGCGATCCAGGCCCGGGCACGTCCTTCCGGATAGTGCTCATGCAGATGCTCGGAACTGTGGGTGAGGCCGGCCATGGAGGTGATCAGAGTGTAATCGACCGGTTTCCCGGTCCACGGGCGATTACAGTATGGCATTGCCGGCCGTGCCCGAAGCCGGCCCGGATCGGATCCCATGCACATCGGACTGGCAACCTGTTCCAAGCTGCCCGACTGGGAGGTCGACGACCGCCCGCTCGAGGACGCCCTGCGGGCCGCCGGGGCGACCGTGCACCATCCCGTCTGGGACGACGAGCGGTTCGACTTCGAAGCTCTCGACGCATGCCTCATACGCACGACCTGGGATTACGAACATCGACGGGATGCGTTCGTATCCTGGTCGATGCGAACCGCATCGAGGACCCGCTTCTTCAATCCACCGGATGTGATCGCGTGGAACACGCACAAGTCGTACCTTCGTGATCTGCACGAAGCAGGCATCCCCTCGATTCCCACCGTGTGGATCGACCGGGGCGACTCCGTCGATCTGGATGCCGTCCTGTCGGAACATGCCTGGGAGCGGGGATTCCTGAAGCCCGTGGTCGGCTCGACCGCACGGGCCACGTTCCGCTTCAACGCCTGCGACTCCACGCTCGATGCCGCCCAACGATTCATCGATGAACGACTGGACCGTGAAGCCATGATGATCCAGCCCTACCTCGAACGGGTCGAACGACACGGCGAGGAGTCGATCATGCTGGTGGACGGGGACATCACCCACGCCGTCCGCAAGACTCCGGTCCCCGGCGACTACCGCGTGCAGGACGATTTCGGTGCGACCGACGCCCCCATGGAACCCGGTGCCGCCGAATCGGATCTGGCCCGGCGGATCATGGCGATGGTCGCGGACCGGTTCGGAATTCCTCCCCTCCTCTACGGCCGGGTCGATCTGCTTCGTGATGCGGACGGCGCACCGATGCTCAATGAACTGGAACTGGTGGAACCGTCGTTCTTCTTCCGACACGAACCCTGCGCGGCCGAGCGACTCGCAACGGCGCTGATCGAACGGACACGGTGATCAGGAACCCGGGAGCAGGATGGCGTCGGGATCGACCGCGACGTGGCGATCGGCACGGCTCACGGACATTCGGAACCCGGGACGAAGGGCGACGCTGGCCAGCGCACCATCCGCCGTCAGGGCCACGAGACAGACCTGATGGGACGCGGTGAGCGTGTGGTCCGACTCGATGCGGGAAAGCACCTCCAGCATGGCATCGACCGGGCCGGCCCCGCGTCGCATCGCCTCCACGGCGAGGAAGGAACCGCAGCAGCCCATCACCAGTTCTCCGCTTCCGGTCGCGGTCACCGCGGCCACGGCGGGATCCACGTAGAGTCCGTGCCCGATGATCGGCGAATCACCGATGCGACCGGGCAGTTTGAAGGGCGCACCGCTGGTGGTGCAGCCACCCGCCAGACGACCCGCTGCATCGAGGGCGAGCGTGCCGATGGTGTCGTGGTGCCTCCAGTCGGATTCCCGGGCCGAACTGAAGAGACGACCGCTGCCCTCCTGATCGACGGGCCGGGGAGCGTCTCCGATCTGATCGGGAATGGTGCCGTCGATCCTCCACTGCTCCCAGGCGGTCCGCGCCGTGGGCGAGAGCAGCATCGCTTCGGACTCCCCCTCCCGATCGGCGAACGCATCGGCGGCTTCACCGGCGAGCATCACATGATCGGTACGTTCCATGACCATTCGCGCGATGCGAACGGGATGGAGATGGCGACGGAGACAGCAGACGCTGCCGCAGGACGAGGGTGACGTCATCACGCACCCGTCGAGGGTCATGTGACCGTCGGCATCGGGAAGACCTCCGTAGCCCACGGAATCGATTTCCTCATCCCGTTCGATGGCACAGCAGGATTCGACGATCGCATCGAGGCTGGATCCGCCGGCCGCCAGCCCGGGCCAGGCGACCGCGTGCCCCCGCAGCCCGAAGGACCAGGTGGAGACGATCGTCGGGATGTGTTCAGCGGTCGTCAAGGGGTTTTTCCCTCCTGCAGATGCCGTTCGTGGGAGTTTGCAAGCACGGATGCTACACTGGATCCCGGACGAGCCCCCCCGCCCACCCGCGGTGCGGCTCGTTCGCCTTGGAGAATCACAGGTATGGAATACATCACCCAGGAAGACAAGGACCGGCTGGAAGAGGAGCTCAAGGAGCGAATCCATCGCCGCAAGGAGCTGTCGGATCGCATCGGTCGAGCCCGGGAAATGGGCGATCTCAAGGAGAACGCCGAGTACCACGCGGCCCGCGAGGATCAGGGCATGAACGAAGCCCGGATCAACGACCTGGAGGAGAAGCTTTCCAATGTCGTCGTCGCCGATACCGAGGAGGTTCCCGACGACATGGTCTTCGTCGGTTCCACCGTCCGGCTCAAGGACACCTCGACTGGAAACGAGGAGTGCTACAAACTGGTCGGTGAGATGACCGGTTCGTTCGTCGACGACGTCATCGAGGTCACTCCGAGTTCGAATCTCGGCCTCGGCCTGATCAAGGCCCGGGTCGGCGAGACGATCCGCGTCGAACTTCCCAGAGGCGTGAAGACCTACGAGATTCTCGAGATCCTCTGAGCACGAGACGATGACCACCCCACCCCACCAGTGGACCGTCTATCTGGCCGGAGAAGTCCATTCCGACTGGCGAGCACGAATCGAATCCGCAGCCGCCGACGCGGGCCTTCCCGTG
>MDTD01189153.1_pt1 | contig 17580 bp, 13 predicted proteins | sample 811221 | NCBI WGS metagenome assembly MDTD01 (sample SAMN05326646, study PRJNA326480) | marine metagenome | isolation source: seawater | place: Pacific Ocean: South West | collected 2011 | reverse complement strand
CGGAAGTGTCTCGCGATCGGTCGCGTCGGTGATCTCCTCGCTCCAGCCGGGCATGGTCTCGTAGATCGGTGTGAGGGAGGGCAGTCTGTGGGCATCCGGTATGAAGCGGTCGGTCACCGTTCCGTCGGGAAGCTTGTAGGCCGTGCATATCTTGAGCTCATCGAAGGTCGACAGGACGTCGAGAAGCATGCAGGCCAGTGAAGTCGTGCCGCAGATCATGGCCGAGTACCGGACGGCCACGAGATCGAGCCAGCCGCATCGACGGGGGCGACCGGTGGTTGTTCCATACTCGTTGCCTCGTTCGCGGATTCGATCGCCGGTCTCGGTGAGCTCCTCGGTTGGAAACGGCCCTTCGCCGACACGTGTCGTGTAGGCCTTCATGATGCCGACAACCTGATCGATGTTCCGGCCAGGTATCCCTGTGCCGGACGGGATTCCCAGCGTTGAGCAGTTCGAGCTGGTCACATACGGGAAGGTGCCGTGGTCGATGTCGAGCAGGCAGGCATTGGCGCCCTCGAAGAGAATCGTCTTGCCATCATCGATGGCTTCATGGAGCGTGTAGACGGTGTCGACGATGTGCGGCTTGAGCTTCTCGCCCATCCTGAGAAGCGAATCCGCCAGCACGGTCGGATCAAGCGGGGGGGTATCGAGCCCGAGGGCATCGAGTTCACGTGTCCGGATGGCGCAGATAACCCTCAGTTTGGATCGAAGATGGTCCGGGTCGAGAAGATCGCCCATCCGTATGGCAAGTGAACGGTGGACCTTGTCGGCATAGGCCGGGCCGATTCCGCGTTTGGTCGTGCCGATCGAGAGATTCTTGTCGGTCTGTCCGGCAGATGACGAGAGGACCTTCTCGAGGGCCGCGTCATGTTCCTTGTGGTAGGGCATGACGACATGGGCTCGATCGGAGATCTTGAGATTGTCCGCCACCGTCACGCCTCGTTGCTCGAGGCTTTCGATCTCCTCCAGAAGTTTCTCGGGATCGACCACGACTCCATTCCCGATGACGCAGTACTTCTCTGGGGAGAGGATGCCGGAGGGGATCAGGTGGAGGGCATACTTCTTGCCATCGACCACCACCGTATGCCCGGCATTGGCGCCGCCGTTGTAGCGAACGATGTAATCGTGTTCCGCTGTGAGCAGATCTACGATCTTTCCTTTGCCTTCATCGCCCCATTGAAGGCCGACGACTGCTGTGTTGCTACCCATCTTCATGCTTGGCTCCCACTGGCGACCCTGATCCGGCAGATGCGGGGTCCGGAAATACGCGACCCCTCAGGGCCTTGGAAAGTGTAGCAGGGGGGCGAGGGGGGAACTGTCGGTCATCCCTCTCGTTCATCTCAAGGAGGTCTCCAAACGCTCCGATAGGAACTGATGCCACCGTGATCGGTGGCCTGCCCCAGGAGCAAACCGATGAACACGACTGCCCCGACACGATTCCGAGTCCGTTGTCCCAACCTCTGCTGCCGGCGACTTCTGGCAGTCCCCAAGGCTGCTCGGGGGCATCTTGTCCGTTGCCGTCATTGCGAGTCCACCCTCCGGGTGCCCGGCATTCGTCTCTCGGGTACGGAAGGCTCTCCCGTTGCCAGAGTCGTGGGCTGATGCCCGGATTCAGACTGATGGGCCATCATCTTCACGTCGGATTTCGAAGGTGCGGCCATCGGGACCATCACCAATCGAGACGTGGAAGACGACCGGGCCGATCTGGACCACATCATCGTCCTGGAGGATCGTCCGCTCGATTTTCTCGCCGTTGACGTGGGTCGCCACGCTTCGATCAAGGTTCTCGAGAATTCGATTTTCACCCTGTTCAGAGATCCGGCAATGCCGGCTGGAGACCTGTGGAAGCGGGATTCTCAAGTCACAGGACAGATCCCGGCCTATGGTCATCTCCTCATGATGCATGGAGAAGACCCGCTCGTGGTCACCCTCGGTCTTCATGATCAGCTTCAGTGGCAGCATGTGTATCCTTCATCAGCCTCCCGCGTAGACTGGACATGTGCCGTTGAAGTGCGGCATATGAGTCCGCGGGGGTGTTTCCCCGGAATAGGCAGGCCAGGAGCGTTCCATCCAGATGAATGACGATCTCCAGCTGCCTCAGGTTACCACGAGCGTCAAGCCGGGTATGGACCCGACTGAGCAGTCGCTGGATCTGGACGCGATGATCCGATTTTCCGATGACGTAAATCCTTTCATCGAAGGGGTCTATGCTCATGTCCCTTTCTGTAAACATCGATGTCATTACTGTGATTTCTTCACGCTCGCCGGCCGCGAGTCGGATCGAGCGGCCTTTGTGGCCAGAATGATCGATGAGATTCAGGCTGCTCCCGCGTCGCTCATGTCGGATCAGCTGGCTTCGATCTTCGTGGGAGGTGGCACGCCGACCATTCTTCCTCTCGATGAACTTGCCAGACTCCTTGCCGCATTGAGCGACCGGTTCCTCTCTTCCGGCACGGAATTCTCCGTGGAGGCGAATCCCGAGACGGTGACCCCCGAATTGGCGAAGGTGCTCGTCGATGGTGGAGTGAATCGAGTCAGCCTCGGCGCTCAATCCTTTGATCCGGAACTGCTTGGAAATCTCCAAAGGCTGCATGATCCAGCTAAGGTCGAACGATCACTGGGCTGGTTGAGGGAGGCGGGCATTTCCAGATTGTCCCTGGACCTGATTTTCGCCATCCCCGGTCAGTCTCTCACTCAATGGCAGGCCGATCTCGAGCAGGCGATAGCGTTCGGTCCGGAGCATCTGAGTTGCTATGGACTGGTCTACGAGCCGGGCACGCCGCTTCGAGGTCGACTGGATCGTGGTGAAGTGGAACGAGTGGATGAAGATCTCGAGGCGAAGATGTACGAATGGACGATCGAGCGACTCGGGCAGGCTGGATACGAGCAGTACGAGATCTCGAACTGGAGCCGGTCCGATGAGGCTTGTCGTCACAATCTTTTGTATTGGAATAATCGAAACTGGTGGCCGCTTGGTCCGTCGGCTTCTGGCCATCTCGACGGCTGGAGATGGCGGAATCTCCCGAAGCTGGGTCGCTATCTCGAGACGGAGGGGTTGTCTCCCATACGAGACCTTGAAAGACTGGATGAGGATGGCCGCATCGGCGAACGGTTGATGATGGGGCTTCGGTGCATGGCTGGTTTTCCCCAGGAGGCGATCGAAGAGATGCTTGCGGGTGAAGGTGGAGCCCGCCGCAGACCGATCATGGATAAGCACCTTCATGATGGTCTGCTTGAATGGTCCGATGGCCATCTGCGGCTGAGTGAGCAGGGTGTTCTTCTGGCCAATGTGGTGACCGGCGATCTGCTGGCGCCGCCTCCTCGGGACGGGACGGGATCGACTCAATGAGCGGACATCGATTTTTCAACACGCTTCGATCGGGACTGGCCCCTCTGATCCGACCGGTGCTCGAAGGCGTCGGGCCGGTTCGTCGGCTGGGATTGTGGATGCTGTCTTGTCGTCAGCCCGAAGAGGTCGAGCTTGACGGTCAGATCTTCAGGGTCGACCCAAGGGATTTTGGCGTCACACTCGAGCTGCATTCGACGGGTACCTACGAGCCCTTCACTCGAGGACTGTGTCTGGACGCGCTCGAGTCTGGGATGGTATTCCTCGACATCGGTGCGCATGTGGGTCTGTACACACTGCCGGCGGCACGGCGTGTCGGTGAAGCAGGGCGGGTGATCGCCTTTGAACCACACCCATCCAATCGAGGTCTTCTGGAGGAGAACCTCGCTCGGAACAATGTGCAGAATGTGACCGTCGTTCCTGCCGCCGTTTCCAATAGCCCCGGAGTGCTGGAGCTTCAGGTCTCGTCGTTCAATACTGGCGATCACCGTCTCTATCGTGGAAGTTCGACTCGTGCGAAGACGGTTCGGACCGATGTCGTCTCGGTCGATGCCTGGCTCGAATCTGCTGGAATCAGCAAGGTTGACATGGTCAAGATGGATGTGCAGGGGGCGGAGGCCAGCGTTCTCGAAGGCATGCGTCGAACGATGGAATCCAATCGTGAGCTTCGCATGATCATCGAATACACGCCATGGATGCTCAGGGAATCCGGAGCCGATCCGATGGCTGTCCTGACGGATCTGGAATCCGACGGGTTTGCCCTTTCGATCATCGATGAGGCTCACGGTACGGTTCAATCCGCTTCTGCGGCAGACGTGCACAAGGCCTGTCCCGGTCGTTCCTATGTGAACATCCTTGCTGTTCGAAGGGGGCCGGATGAGGTTTGATCCATTGCTGGGCATGAAGGATCAGGCCAGGCCTCTTTCTCGGGGTCGAGATGCTTGGTGGGCATGTCTTTCGGTCATTCTGGTGATCGTCCTCTCGTTCTTCTTCCGATGGTCCTCCAACATCATGGACAAGGGGCCTACCTGGGACGAGCGGTACATACTCGTGCCGATCACCGATCTTGTTCAGCGGGGGTGGACGGTTGAGACGGCCATTGATTTCCAGGAGGCCAAGGGGCCGGCCATGATCTGGCCCTATGCGATCTGGGGCGAGTTGTTCGGGGATTCCGTCAATACGCTTCGGCTGCTTTCGCTGATCTGCTTCATTGTGACCTTGCTGCCGCTGATGTGGCTGGCACTGCGATGCGGTCTACCGCCGCCGTCGCTTCCATTGCTCGCGCTTGGCCTCTTCCTGCTTCCATTCGAAGCCGTGCTTGCCCAGCTGGTCATGGGTGAGCCGTCATACGTGCTTGGTGTCGCCATCATGCTGGCCGTGGTCATCTGGGGTTCGATGCGCGAATTTCCAGGCGGCATGGGACTGGATCGTACGGAAAGTTCAGGCCGAGGATTTCTCGGGCCGTTCCTCTACGCGATCATCCTGGTCGTTCTTCTGCACAGTCGAGTGCATGTCGTTCCGCTTGCCGGCGGTGTGTGTCTGGCCTTGTTCTGTCGAGATGGATTCAGGAGCTGGCCATGGTGGGTCGCATCCATCATCGCCGGTCTGCTCAGGATTCCCCTTTGGATGAGATGGGGCGGTCTGGTCAGTTCCGACTATCAGGGAATGCATGGTCTGGGGCTGAGACTGGAGAGTCTGACCTATTTCGGGGCGGCATTCGCCGTCTTGTTCGGGATCTTCCTGCTCGTATGGTTCGCCAGATATCGTCATCTTGTCTTCTGGTGGTGGGCACCGGCGGGTGTACTGCTGGGATTGTTCATGGGCATCGTGGTTCCGCCCGATCTGATCGATCCCCATTTCTGGGAAGAGATCAACGTCAAGTCCATTTCGCTCTTTCTCGGCCCGACTCGTTCATTGGTTGTCGGTGTGTCACCGGATGAATCACTGCAGTGGATTCCGCTGTCCATTCTGTGCGGGATAGGTCTGGGTGGACTAGGGGCGTTCGGTGCTATGGCATTCCAGTACAGATCGGATGAGTCCATCGCGACCCTGTCCAGACTTCAGTTCTTCACCATGCTCTGCGCCTGGGGTCTGTACATGTTCACGCACGGATTCGTCTTCGATCGCTTCATTCTGGCCTGGACGGCCGCCATGCCCGTGCTCTGGATCGGCATGTTGCCACGCTGGGCCTGGTTCCTGCAGACGCTTGTGCTGATCGCCTATCTTTCACTCTCGGCGTCGAGTTGGCTCTGGTGAGCACGCTTCATGCCGGCGTAAACTAATCAGGGTGTGATGATCGGGCTTCCGCTGCCAGCAGCGGTATCGCCACCGGCTTCCATTCCGGGCGCACCGGCGGCAGCTTGCTGGGCGATCAGCTGCGTTATCTGAACGAAACGTGACTGGAGCTCCGTGACGAGCTGGGTGAGTTCCTTGTCCTCGTCATCTTCAAGATTGCCCTTGGTCTTCTCCTGAAGAACCCCGAGCAGATCGATGGCGAACTTGGAGCCTTCCAGATCTACCATGACGCCCTTGCCGCCGGGGTCCTGGACCATGCCCAGGCCCATCATGGCCTGGGAGGCGAGAATGCTCATCAGGCCCTTGAAGTCGGCTGGCGGCAGTCCGCGTGCATCCTGCTTTTCCTCGTTGGCGGCCTCGTTAGCGGCCAGCTTCTCCTGTTCCGCCTTGGCTTCGGCCTTCCAATCAGAGTCAACCTGAATCTTGGGTGTGTCATCCTGTGTCATTGGTCGGTCCTTTCTGGCAAGACGGGTATTTCAGAGCCGAAAGTATACGTTGTCCGCGTGGAGGGCTGAGCATGTGTAGAATCAATGCTGTGATTAAAAGCCTGAAACTCGAATGGAGCCTTCCGGCCCTTCTTGCTGCCTCCTGCCTGATCGGATGCGGGGGGTCACGCCTGCCTCAGCAGGAAGGGGCGACCAGCAGGCTCGCCATAGCTGATTTCGCGGATGAATCGAGATTCGAGCAGGTACGGCTTGATCCAGTCGAGGCTGATGAGGCCCTGATCGTTTCCGGATTCAGGCTTCCTGAAAAAGCGGATTTTTTCAACGGCTACGAGCTGGAATCGGAGACCTTCTTCGATGTCAGGGTCGCACCGGGCGAATCGGTCATCATCGACAGTCTGGTCGGGCAGGTGAATGGTCGCCCGCTCTATGCGGATGAGGTGCTGGGTCCTATCGCGGATCAGTTGAATGCGGAGTACCTCAGGCTCGTGGAGGAAGTCAGTCCTCCCAGATGGGAACAGTTTCAGCGGATACTCATCAAGCTGGTCGCATCTCAATTGCAGGATCTGGTTCTCAACGAGCTGTATCTTTCCGAGGCGAGAGCTTCTTTGACCGCTCAGGAGAAGACCGGATTGATGGCCTTCATGGAGAATCTCCGTGAGGAGCTTGTCGGCGAAAGAGGCGGCGTCTTCGGAGAGGCCGAGCAGCAGATCATGCGTGAGGAAGGTCTCAACTGGGAAGAGTATCTCAAGATGCAGGAGGATCAGCTTCTCATCAGGACCTTGATGCAGGAGAAGATCCAGCCCAACATCGTGATGTCATGGAAGGATGTCGAGCGTCTGTACAACGCCCGCAAGTCGCAGTTCCAGCCGGATCCAACCGTCACGCTCGGTCGTATCAGGGTTCGCACGAAGGGAAATGACGAGAAGATCCAGACCATTAAGGCGATGTTCAAGGCCGGAGACACCTTCGAGGTGGTCGCAGCCTGGGCGGACGTGCCGGATGATGGTGTCTGGGACAACTTCAAGATGGGTAAGGATGGCATCGCCGACATCGAAGTCGCCGATTTCTACAAATCACATCTCGAGGGTCTCGGCCCGGGTGAGACCTCCGATGCCTTTGAGCGTGGCAGCTATACGATCTGGGTCAGCGTGATCAAGATCGATCGGCCGCAGCAGCGTGATCTCTACGACCCCGCCGTGCAGAGCATGTTGCAAGGCGAAATCATGAATCGCAGGATGACCAGCGCAAGACAGGACTTCATCGAAGGGCTTCTGAAAGCTGGCATCTACGACAATCTCAACGAGATGCAAATGAGAGTCATCGCCATCGCGCTCTCCCGCTACAAGGAAGGGCGTTGAGACCCAGCACGGGGATCGGGTCGGTTGGCGAGCGGATAGCGGCAAGATGGCTTCGTCGCCGAGGTTGGAGAATCATCGATGTGAACCGTCGTGTCGGATGTGATGAGATCGACGTCATCGCGGAGTCGCCCGATGGAATAAGCGTCTCATTCATCGAGGTGAAGTCCTCTCGTCAGATCGATGCCCGTCTGATCGACCGTGTGGACGAAGGTAAGCGGGCGCGACTGAGGCGGTCGGCCAGACGTCTGGCGAGTCGATTTCCTCGTCATCGGGTGCGGGTCGATGTGATGACCGTCGAGTTGTCCCGGTGGCCATGGTCTCGGGTTCACCATTACGGAAATGTCGTGCAGTATCGGGGCGATCAGGCTTCGGGAAGATCGCGAGGCGGTACTTCCTTTGGCGGGGGATCGCCCTTTATGTGAGCGACGATTCGGTCAGCATGGACATGGGAGTTCTCGATGTACGTCCTGAATCGTTGTTGGGTGCCGGCGGCAGCTGTGCCGGCGACGTAGACGCCGCGTTGATTCGTCTCCATCGTCCGAGGGTCGTGGCAGGGGGACTTCTGTTCACCTTCCATGGAGATCCCGAACAATTCGAAGAGTGCTGGATCCTGTTCGTAGCCGATCATCAGCAGCACGTCCTGGCAGGGAATGGTGGATGTCGTCCTTTCATCGGTGGAGGTCAGATGGACGGCATCGGGCTCGATGCGTGTGACCACGGAATTGAATCGGTGTCCAATCAGGCCCTCTTTCATCAGCGATTCCACTTCCGGTTTGATCCAGTACTTCACTCTTTCGTGCAGAGATGCGCCTCTGTGCACGATGTGCACCCTCGCACCTGCTCGCCAGCATCGCAGAGCGGCTTCCGCCGCACTGTTCTTCCCCCCGACGATCACGAGATCCCGTCCGAAGAAACGGTGTGGATCACCGAGTTCATGATCGACGTGGGGGAGGTCTTCCCCGGGTACGGCCAGTGGCCGGTGACGATGAGTTCCGCCGATGGCCAGGACTATGTTGGCGGCTTCCATGTCGCTGATCTGGCCGGATCTGCTTCTGGTGGTGAGCACCCAGTTGTCGCCGGTCCTTCTGGCACCGACGACGGCCTCGTGGGTTCTGATGGGAAGGTTCAGTGTCATGGCGACCGATCTCAGGTAGGCGAGATATTCCTCCCGTGTCGCCTTCTCCTCATTGGGTATCTGGATGTCGATTCCCGCAATGGCCAGTCTTTCAGGTGAGCTGAAAAAGCGCGTATTCGGAGGAAAAAGCGAGAAGATTGTTCCGCCGATGGGGCCGGCATCCACGCATGTGACATCAACCCCTGCCTGTGTGAGGCAGGCGGTGGTTTCGAGGCCGATCGGGCCTGCTCCGACAACAATCGTGGTGTTCGCCTTCATGAGCTTGGGGGCATAAACTATCGGTGTAGGAGAAGCGTAGTCAGCTTTCTTGGGTCTTTGTCTTCCATGCGATACGGATGATTATGGGGGACATGCGAGTCGAACATGAGGACCATATGCGATGCTCAGATCATTTAACTCCATGAATTTCCATTTCGGTCTGGCCGTCTTCAGTCTGGCCTTCATGGCTGCCATCGGCTCCATGGTACCGTTGCTGGATTCAACTGTTCAGGCAGCTCCCGGGGCCTATCCTCCGTACTTCCAGAAGCTGGAGAGGGGGCTTTTCTATCCAGCCTATCTCCAGAGGGATGCGGCGCTGATCACTGAGCAGCTGGGACTCTCCGATCAGGAGCGTGTTCTTGTCGAATTCGTGATCAACTCGTATGTGGAAACCTTCGAGCAGGAGGCCGAAGCTGTTCGAATCCAGATGGAGGCGCTCGAGTCGCCAGACATGTTAGAGCTTCCCGACCATGTCAATCGGAAGGATATCCGACGCCGCGCCAAGGCCGAGATGACATCAGATCGTTCCGGTGGCGGTATCAACGGCCAGATCATGGAGAAGCTCTCCGTGAGGCGTGCCCGAGCCACCAAGATCATTAGTGAAGAGCTTGAACTCGAGCCCTTGGGCGATCTCAACGATTCCGCTCGCACACAGCTCATCGTCGACTGGGGGATTCGTCGAGCCGAACTCGAGCGGGGTCTGTTGGAGCAGCTTGAGCTCATCAGATCCGAGAATGGGGATCATTGGGATGCGATCCGACGTGCCTTGAGAAGATTGAACTCCGACTGGACTGAGGAGTTCAGGGGCGAGGAGACCGATCTCGAGCTTCTCATGAGAGAGCACTTTGGTCAGGATGATCCCAACTATCTGAAGGCTCGCAGGCTTCTTTCTGAGTACGCGATCGACTACGACATGCAGCTGGCGATTCGCAATGCCGTTCTCTCGGAGACAACGCCATTGCTTCTGGATGCATTGGATCGAACCCATCTGCAGCAGGCTCTGGCCATCAGTCGTGATCAGATAACCGCAAGGGCCAATCTGGTCGATCTCAACATGGCATGGCGTCAGCGTCTGCTGGACTCGATTGAAGATGAACGTCGCCGCGCCGACTTCGAGCACTACATGAATGCCCGTATGTATCCCAATCTCCATTTGGGAGATCCGCCGGCCGCCACCATTGACTATCTGATCAACGCGAGGCTCGTGGATCCGGAGACGGAGGCGACCCTGCTTGCCATCAAGGACGAATACAAGAGCGAACGTGACGCCTGGCGGATGGTGGCGATCATGTTGAAGCCCGAGTGGGAGCGGGATCGACTGATGCAGGAGCTTGAATCCAACGTCGTCGGCATGGCGTACAAGGGCTGGCTCAACGGGTTGGGCAACCGCCGGGAAAGCCTGATTGGATGGAAGAATCATCTTGCTTCGGGCAGGCAGATCGATCAGGACTACTTCAACAAGATCCAGTCCATCATCGGCTTCGAGGCGATGAACTCGGTTCCGGGTCGCTTCAGGGTCTCTCGTCGAGGTGATGGCAGTCGCGGTCCCGTTCCTCGAGCAGCCCGAAGTGCCAATGTCGTCTACTGGAATGGCTTCATGAATGAGGCGATGCGATGATCGGAATCCGATCCGCCTGGGCATTCGGGAAAAAACACAAGCACGGTGGGTCGATTCGTCATGAATCAACAGGTTCAGCGGCCTGCTTCGCCACATGCGCGGTCTTTCTTGTATGGATCCTCTCCTCCCCCGTACTTCTTGCTGGGCAAGCCCAGCGACAGGATTCCACGAGCATGAGAGGTCGTGGGGGAAGGTTCTCAGGCATCTCGCATGTTCTGCCCGTAATGGGACAGGATCGTCCCGTGTATGTGACGGGAAATCTCTCGGGGCTGATCGAAGATCTCGATATCGATCCCTCCAATGGGGCTGTTATTGAACTGATCCTGAGTCAGCATCGTGAAGCGTTCAATGATGCCAGATCCTCGTATCAGCTCGAGGCGTCGGCGCTTGCTCCCGATCCCGGCAATTCGAAGGAAGTCAAGGCCAAGCAACAGGCCGCAGCTGATGAACTCAAGCGCATTCGCAAGGAAATGCAGGAGCGTTTCCGCAATGGCGAGTGGGACGGCGATCAGGCCAGAATGAAGCAGGCCATTGACGAGGCCAGTCAGTCGCTTGTGCAGCAGGTGATCGAGCTGCAGCGAGCTCAGGATAACGCAATCGACTACACCCAGATGTTCAGCGACTATCAGGTCCTGTTCGAACAATGGTTGATTCGGAGGGCCGAGATTCAAATGGAGACCGAAGAGCAGCTCAGGGCTTTCCTGGATGAGTCGCAATTGGCGAACTGGGAGAAGGCGAGAGCTCATGTGTTTCTTTCGAACGAGCTTGAGCACGGGCTGCTCTCCGGTGAGTCATTGGATCTTCAGGTGATTCTCGATGAAGCGGTGGAGAATGAGGAGGAGAGGGCTCTGGCGAAGGATCTGCTCGATCGCTGGCGGTTTGAAGCGGGTGCGCAGCTGGCCATGCGGTCCGGTGAACTGATGGACGTTGCTCGCCGATATCTGGTCGCGGGCGAGCGTTCGGATCCCCAGATGTGGATTGATGCGGCGGCTGAGGAGGCTCGAATTCGGGAGGTTCTACGAGATCACAATCTGGCCTATGTCCAGCCGATCGCGGATGTGCTGAGTGCCAGTTCATCACTCGCCTTTCGGGAAATGGTCTATTCGGAGGTGCTGGCTTCCCTCTACAAGGGCACGCGTGTTTTCAAATCCATCGAGGGGGCCTTGAAGCAACGGCCTCTTCTTGAGACAGACAAGCTGGAATCACTGGAATCACTGCTTGATGAGGCGTCAGAATGGATGCTCGAGCGGGCGCTTGAATACAAAGGCGCATTGCTCGAGCAGGACACCTCGCGTGTCATTGCGGGGCGGCGAACGGAAGGGCAGGAGTTCTTCAGGCGTGGCAGTCTGCCGATGACGGATTGGGGAAACCAATCGGCGGAAAGCCGTCAAGTGATCAGGGATTGGGATGCCTCGATGATGCAACGCTTGAAGGACATCATCGGAGACGCTCGATATTCGAGATTGCCAGCCGCTCGATCCGGTCCCACGAGGAAGGGCGGCCGGGGGGGGCGACGCTGAGACGGCTTGTTCGGTGGTCAGTCCCCGGGGACGCGTAGTGGCGTCTTTCGGCGTATGTGCTGATTGCCCAGTTGTCCGCAGGCCGCCATGACGTTTCTTCCAAGCGTCTTTCTTCTGTGGACGCGGCATCCCCGATCTCGCAGCGAGTCGACGAAGGACGTGACCGTGCATTCGTCGGGTGCCGGCCATGGGGAATTCCGGCGAGGGTTGTATGGGATCACATTGACCCGGCAATCGAGTTTGTCGAGCCACTGGGCTAGCTGTCTTGGATGATCCTCATCGTCGTTGACGCCCGGTATGAGCACGTATTCGACGAGAATGGGCTTGCCGCCAGCCTTGATCCAGTCGGACATCGCGGCATGGAGGTCCGGCATCGGATCGGCCTTGGTCACCGGCATGAGTTCACGGCGTATGTCGGGGTTCGGTGCATTGATTGACACGGCCAGTCGAACCCGCCTGAAGTCCGGATGGGTCATGAAGTCCGTGTACTTTCGGATACCGGCAATCCGTCCGACGGTTGATACGGCGATTCGCGAGGGTGCTATGCCGGGCCCCGATCGATCGGTCAGGATCCTGATCGCTTCAAGGACAGCGTCCAGATTCTCCATCGGTTCGCCCATTCCCATGAACACGATGTTGCTGATCGCGGCATCAAGCCGGAATCTGGCGACATGCCACTGGTCGATGATCTCCGCCACCGTCAGGTTCCTGATGAAGCCCATCGCCGCTGTTTCGCAGAAGCCGCATCCAAGGGCGCAGCCGACCTGTGAAGAGAGGCAGAGTGTGAGTCGTTCGCGCCCCGTTCTTCCAGTCATGGGGAGAATGACCGATTCACTCTCATGCCCATCGCCGAGTCCAAGCGTGAACTTGATGGTTCCATTCTCATTGGTCCGCTGATTGATGTCTCGTTCCGACCTCTTGCGGCCGTGTCTGTGGACGTCGATCCAGTGCGCGTCCGCCTGATCGGCGGACTCCCCGGCAGATCGGGCACGAAGGCGAAAATCGGCTCTGGTGGAGGCGAGTGCGGCGTCAATCTGGCCTGATGGGGGTGGCATTGGATCTCCAGCATAGGTTGATCACGGGACCCATTACAATAGTCGTCCCAATTGGAATCAATTCCCATGTCCGAGTATCCGCTGATCATGACACCTTCGACCAATCCAAGACGTTCCGTGCTGGTGACCGGTGCCGCCGGAGAAATCGGCCATGGCCTCATCAAGTCGCTTCGTTCCGACGACATCTCCATCGTCGCCATGGATCTTCGAGAGATTCCAGAGGAGACTCGAACGCTGTGCGATGCGGTCCATGTCGGTGATGTGTGCGACAAGGATTTCCTCGAGCATGTCATGACCATGCACGAGACCAACGAGATCTACCATCTGGCGGCTCTTCTGAGTTCGAGGGCGGAGCATGTGCCGGAGACGGCCCATGATGTGAATGTCCAGGGGACGTTCCATCTCCTTCGTCTGGCCGCGCGGCTGAGCGAGTCATGGGGCAGCCGAGTGAAGTTCATCTTTCCGAGCACCATTGCCGTCTACGGCATCAGGACGCTTGAGATGAAGCATCAGGATGGCGCACTGTGCGAGCACCAGCATCTTTCCCCGATCACCATGTATGGCGCGAACAAGCTCTATTGCGAGTCACTTGGTCGCTACTACACCAGACACTATCGCCAGGTGGCCAAGGGTCGCCCCGATCATCTGCTGGACTTCCGTTGCCTCAGGCTTCCCGGCGTGATCGCGGCCGACACGAGGCCCAGCGGGGGGACGAGCGACTACGTTCCCGAGATGCTTCATGCCGCCGCAACGGGGGAGGCATACGAGTGCTTCGTGCGTGAAGACACGGTGATTCCCTGGACGACGATGCCTGAATGCGTCGAGGCGCTTCTCCGCATCGCCGAGGTCGATTCCCCACCGCATGCGGTCTACAACATCGGTTCCTTCTCGGCCAGTGCAGGTGAATTCGCCGAGGCCATTCTGAAGCGATTCCCCGAAGCCAAGATCAGTTTCGTACCCGATGAAGGTCGGCAGAAGCTGGTCGATTCATGGCCGATGGACGTCGATACCTCCCGTGCCTCGAGAGATTGGGCGTATGCGCCCCGGTGGAATCTCGAGGAAGCGCTTGACCAGTACATCGTGCCTTCCATCCGGCGGCACTACGAAAACGTAAGCTGAGAACAGACCATGTCGACCATGCATGATCAGGGTGTTGAACGATTCGAGTCCCGAACTTCCGAGGTCCTTGCCGAGCTCGAATCGGGTGGTCAGCTGAAACGGCTCCAGATGATCGAGGGTCCAATGGGGCCGTCGATCGAGCTGAGAGGTCGCGGCAAGGTCGATTGCTTCTGCTCGAACAACTATCTGGGCCTGGCCAATCATCCAGAGGTGGTCGAAGCAGGTGTCGAAGGTCTTCGTCGCTACGGTGCGGGCACGGCGTCGGTCCGATTCATCTGCGGCACGTTCGATCCGCATGAGCGTCTCGAGTCACGCATCGCCGATTTCCTGGGCGTCGAGGCCTCCTACACGTTCGTGTCCTGCTGGACAGCCAGCGAAGCCATCTTCGGAACGCTCTGCGAGTCTGGCGACATCATCATCAGCGATGAATTGAATCACGCCTGCATCATCGACGGCATGCGACTGGCGACGGTCATCAAGAAGGGGCTCCTCAAGGCCGTCTATCGTCACAGCGACATGGATCATCTTCGCGAGGTTCTTCAGAAGGCCGTCGGCAATCCCGACATGACCGGTGTTCCATGGGTGGTCACCGATGGCGTCTTCTCGATGGAGGGCGACCTCGGCAAGCTTGACGAGATCCGTGCCCTTTGCGACGAGTTCGGTGCCATGCTCGTGGTCGACGACAGTCATGGGACCGGCGTCATGGGTGCGACCGGGCGTGGTACCCATGAACATTTCGGTCTCAAGGGCAGTCAGGTCGATTTCTTCACCGGCACGCTGGGCAAGGCGCTTGGTGGTGGTGCGGGTGGATACATCGCTGGTTCAAAGGCCGGCATCGAGATGATCGTCCAGCGTGGTCGTCCGACGCTGTTCTCGAACGCGTTGCCGACGACGGTCGCCTGTTCCGCAGAGAAGGCGATCTCACTTCTGCAGGAGAATCCCGCTCTGGTCCAGAAGCTTCGGGACAATGTGGCCTATGCCCGCAAGGGAATAGGAGAAGCCGGGTTCGAGGTCATCGAGAGTCCGACGGCGATCTGTCCGATCATCGTGGGTGATACCGCCAAGGCGATCGCCATGAGCAACGAACTGCTCGACATGGGCGTCTTCGTGATCGGCTTCGGCTATCCGGTCGTACCGGAGGGTACGGCTCGCCTGCGGGTCCAGATCTCGGCGGCTCACGAGCAGGCGCATCTCGATCGCCTGATCGGGGCGTTGATCGAATTGAAGAAGAAGCACGGGTAGCTCATCAGGTATGGCAGTCGACAATCGCCTTGACTCGATCCGGATCGAGTTCGTTGTCCCATTGGCCATCCACCTTCAGATCGCTCCCGACGATCACGCCATGCGCCTTTTTCATAAGCTCGGGTATCGATTGTGCCGTTGCGCCTGATCCGACGATGACGGGAAGATCGGTTGCGTTCCGAACGGCATCGAGATCATCCGTGTCGACGGGCTGGCCGGTGGCATTGCCGGTCACGATCACGGCGTCGGCGCCACAGAACTTGGCGGCGGTGGCATGGTCCGCCAACGTCAGATCGGCCGTGATGGCATGGCTCGCATGCTTCTTGCAGATGTCGGCGATGATGGCGACATGCTCGGCGCCGAGTCGCTTGCGTTCCCGCAGCAATTCAGCGGCATCCGCATTCATGAGTCCCTCGTCCGCGACGTGGGCATGAACGAAGGCCTCGGCCCGGATGAAGTCGAGCTGGCAGCAATGGGCGATGGCCAAGGCGGCCTGATTGGCACCGGCGAGCACCTGGATGCCGACTGGGCATTCCACCGCACTGCGAATGACGGTCGAGATGCGTGTCATGGCCGAGACGATCTCGGGACCGACCTGGCGATTCAGATACGGCAGATCGTGCATGTTCTCGATCAGCAGCGCATCGAAGCCGGCATCGGCGAGCGTCATCGCTTCATGTACCGCAATTCGCTCGATCTCGTCGATCGGCAGTTCATGACGGGGCGTTCCCGGCAGTGCACGCAGATGCACCATGCCGATCAGCAGTCCCTTGCCATCGAGTGTTCCCTTGAAATCGCTCATCTGGATGACTTGCCCTTGAACCAGCGTTTCCACCAGTCGAGGATCTCATCGAGACGATGCAATCGCATGTCCGGTGGACCATTTCGACTCATGCCATGACTGGTTTCCCGCGGGTATCTCACGAATCGAGCTGGAACATTCTGGATCTTCAGGGCGGAGAAGATCTGTTCACCCTGTTCGATGTTGCAGCGAAGATCGCCCTCGGAATGGATGACGAGCGTGGGGGTCCGGGCCTGGCCCATCAGGCGGATGGGGCTGCTCTTCCAGAGCGCTTCCGGACGATCCCAGCAGTTGCCCTCCCAGTAGCGATCGGGTTCGAAGGGGAAGTCGCTGTTCCCGCCCATGCTCACCATGTTGCTGACGCAGCGATCGGAGATCGCGGCGGTGAACATGTTCGTACTGCCGATGGCCCAGTTGGTCATGTAGCCGCCATAGCTGCCGCCCATGATGCCGATCTTCTTGGTCTGCACGTAGTCGCGGGATTGGAGCCACTTGGAGACGGCGTGGATATCCTCCCAGTCGACGGTTCCCCAGCAGCCGCGGATGGCCGCACAGAAGTCGCGGCCATAGCCCTTGCTGCCTCGTGGGTTCGAATAGGCGACGACATACCCGGCATTGGCCAGTACCTGGAATTCATGGAAGAACGCACAGCCGTACTGGGCATGGGGGCCACCATGTACCTCCACGATCCCGGGATGTCTCTTGCCACGTCCAGTCGGCGGTTTCAGCACCCAGGTCTGGACCCGGGTGCCGTCTTGCGAGCGAACCCAGCTCATGGTCGGTTTCGCGATGGCGTGTGTCTTCACGAATTCATCGTTGAAGTTCGTTCGTTTCTTCAGGGAGATGCTCGTTGCGCCGACTCGGCCGACATGGATTTCCGGTGGAGCTGTCGGTTGATCCAGCGTGGTGACGATTCGTTTTCCGTCCGCGGAGAGATTGCCCGGCCCCAACACGACGCGTCCGAGTGTGAGACGGCGAGGTCTTCGCTTGCCTTGTCGATCGAATCGGACGATATGGGCCTCTCCATGCCAACCGATGCGGACGAGTATCTGATCATTGCCGCTCCAGTCGATCCATGGTTCGAAGCTGGCTTCACTGGTGTCGGAGAGCGTGGCGGCCAGCAGGCACCAGTCGGTATCCGCGCTCAGGCATCGTGCCTTGCCCGTCCTGGAATCGCAGATCCAGAGTTCAAGATTGTCCGTCGAATAGCTCGAGTCCTTGCCGGTTCGGCCTGCATAGGCGATCCAGCGACCGTTTGGAGAGAAGACCGGCCGGCCCTTGGTGCCTCGAGGCATGTTCGGGACGGGTGTCGTCTTTCCGTTAACGACATCGAGGATGAGCAGTTCGGTCCGATCCGGATTCTTGAGTGGCTGTTTGTTTCGATTG
>MDTD01036538.1_pt1 | contig 17581 bp, 15 predicted proteins | sample 811221 | NCBI WGS metagenome assembly MDTD01 (sample SAMN05326646, study PRJNA326480) | marine metagenome | isolation source: seawater | place: Pacific Ocean: South West | collected 2011 | reverse complement strand
TCCATGCTGGAGCGGGTGATGGGAATCGAACCCACATCATCAGCTTGGAAGGCTGAGGTTCTACCATTGAACTACACCCGCCCAAAAGTTTTTCGTTCCCGAACTGATCACGTGTCATCCTGGTTTCACTGAACTGCCGTTTCGTGCTCACCTGCCACATCCACCAATCAAATGGTGGAGGGGGGAGGATTCGAACCTCCGAAGGCTGAGCCAACAGATTTACAGTCTGCCCCCTTTGACCGCTCGGGAACCCCTCCGAAAAGCGCAAAACTGAACTTTGCGAAGCCTCGGAATCTGGTCAATTAAATCTGGATTGTCGAATGGCGGGCCCGATCCCCGGCGCATTCGGGTTCCGCTACGGGAAGCTAAACCTCGTGCGGGTGCGCGATTCTAACTGAATCTGGTGCCTGACGATAGCCCCCGGGAGTTAGTTTAGCCAAAACCCGGCGAAGAGGTCCTCCACGGGGGGGGATAAGACCACTGTCCGCTAATTTATCCCAGAATACTTGGGTTTTCTTGGCTTCAGGGCTACTATCCCCCGCCCCACGGATGCCGACCTTGCCTCATGACACCCACTTCCCGGAACTGCAGCCGGATCTTCTGGCTTTTTGCCCTCACTCACCTGCTCTTGTGGACGCTTTTGCCCACCCTCGGCCGGCACGAGCTGGATACCGACAGCATGATGCATTTTGCCTGGGGGCAAGAATGGATGGGGTCCTATCATCTGCATCCCCCTGTGCTGCCGTGGGTAGTCGCCGGTTTCCTGCAGACGGTTGGCATCAGCAACTGGACCTACAACCTGCTGACGCAGCTGAATTTTCTTCTGGCGCTCTACTGCGTCTGGCGGCTCGCTCGGGAGGTGTTACCGCCTGTGCCCGCGCTGGCAGCGGTCTGCCTGCTCGAGTTCGTACCATATTTCAGTTTTTTCAGCATGCGACTCAATCACAGTTCAATGCTGATCCCGATCTGGGCATTGACTATCCTGCTCGCCTACTTTGCCATTCAAAGAGGCCAATACCGCTACTGGATCGCTCTTGGACTGATTTCCGGCGTGGCGATGCTGACCAAATACTACTCGGCCGCCATGCTTCCAGGCATCGCTCTTTATCTGCTGCTCTTTGCAAAAGGCCGCGAGACGCTCAAGACTCCCGGGCCCTATCTGTCCCTCAGCCTCTTCCTGATCGTGATGGGTTGGCATCTATGGTATGTCGATAGCCACCAGATGGGGACGGTGACCCATATCGGGGATTACGTTGCTTCGGACTTTTCGTCTCGGATCAAGGCTGTTCGATTTCTGGTGGCACAACTTCTATATCTTTTACCGCTTCTACTCGTTTTCTTTACGGTATGGCTTTATCAGCGGCGAAAGAATTCATCCGAAACATCTGGCGAGATTCTGCACAACCAAGGTCTTTCCTCCTTTATGTACTGGATGTTTCTTTTTCCGTTAATTGGGACTGCGGTAGTAGGTTTTCTCGCCGGCATCGGCGCATCCAGCCGCTGGGGTGGACCCACACTGAATTTGGCGGGCATTGCGCTGCTGCTCTATTGGCCAATGACAACGAACGCTCCGGCACTAAAGCACCTGATCCGCGCCGCGTTCGTATGGCTGTTGGTGCTGCCTCCTGTACTGCTCTTTAGTGGTCTTGTGACATCCGGCCACGCGATGTACCACTTTCCAGGCAAGGAACTCGGGCGTGACATTACCGCTCTTTGGCGAAGCACCCACCAGACACCGCTTCGCATCGTCGGTGGAGGCCACGATGCACCGGACAGTATCGCCTTCCACTCACCGGATCATCCGTCGGTGCTTCAGCATCTTAGCCATCGATGGAGTCCGTGGATCACCCAAGAGAATATTGCGCGAGACGGAATTGCTGTCATCTGCCTGAAGTCTGACTCCCGGTGCCTGCAAAATGCCAAAACACTATTCCCGGGGTATCCCCTGACACCACTCACGGTGACGGCGAAGCCGGGGCTCTTCTTCCCAGGAAGCGAACGCGAGTTTCTCTATTTCTTTGTGCCGCCGGGGACCTCGGCCGTCAACCTGGAGACGATTACACCCCTGCCCATGCGTGCTGATCAGCAGATCGAGTAGCCATCAGAAATCAATCGACGGCGTCTTCCTGGTACAGCCTCAACAAGCCACGGATATCTCCCAAACTGAGCGGGTTGGCGAGCGCCGTGTCAGACGTGCCTCTTACCCCACTCAACAGCCGGGCCAGGAACTCGTCTGACGGCATACCTGCCGCCATCTCTTTCAGACGGTAGGCAGGCAGGATTTTTTCTGCGCCGACTCTGTCCGTATGGCACCACTGACCCTGGGTAATGCTAAAAAAGCGCCCGCAATTCAGGGTGCTGATCCAGACAGGGTTTAAAGACCTCAAACGCCTCCACCTGTATGCGCCCGTTTTCATAAAGGTTGCGACCGTCCAGCGCTACGGTCGGTGACTCAACCATCCAGCAGATCTCTCCGGGCGGATATTCCCCGCAGGTATGAAAGTGAAGGTATTGAGGGCTGGTGAACAGGGTTTCGCCCCAAAGACACAGATCCTCTTCGGGCATCGGGCTGGTATCGGTGCCTGGATGCAGACCCTGGTGCCATGAGTCGACAAACATCGGCTCAATCCCGAAAAGGTCCGCCACTCTTTCGTAGTGCGCGCGCACCGCTTGGGCGTCTTCTTCAGCTCCATCAAAGCGCTCAATCCGGCCGCAGGTGACATGCGCAACGACCTCCGAGGCAATCGGCAGATTCGGCGGCTCATAAACCTTTGAGCCGGTCGAGGTAAGTCCCTGTCTCAATACGACCTGACCGGAAAAGGTTTTGGCAGAAACGGGTGTACTGACGGCTGAAGGAAACCTGACAACCGTTACGTCCTTGCTCGCACCGTCTCGCGTTTGCCCATCTTTGCTTTCGTCCGTCTGGGAAACTTTCGGGTTCGGTTTGCCGATCAATTTCGTGCCATAGGGACAGGTTATCTTGATGGTTGTTGCTTGATTGATCAGGCCGTCAACCGCCTTCTTCAATGCGATCATGGCGCTCTGCGGCACCGTGCCGAAAGTACTCGCCAAATGCGCGAGTCGGCGTGTGTAAACCATCAGCTTGCGAGGTCCATCGCGATCCTCATCAAAACGGCCCTGGTCTCCCAGACGGGCAAGAAAAATGATCCAGTCGAATCTTTTTTCCCGAAGCTTTTCTTCCAGCGGTACCGATGGCGTATTGGCAGGCAACCCTACTTCCACCGACTCGACCTCGGCGCTCAGTATTTCCCGACAATACGCGATCACCTGGTCTTTAAGTTCCGCGTCATACCAGCCCAGCGCTGCATCCTCATAAGCGACCAGCACGCTTGCTCCGGGCGCAATAGTCACTGAGCCCTCCAGCATATTGGCGAGGCCCCGGCGGTGTGGGTTATTGGAATTAGTCAAAACGTGCTCCCGGACGCATCAGGCTGAATCGCTAGAACTGTAGTACCCCACGATATCTCCTTCAGTGGTCACCCCCAAGCCGTTGAGGCATCGATTGACATAGTTGAAGTAGCCGATAATCTGATTGGCTTCCAGTATCTCACCGTCGTCGACACCCGCCTCGGTGAGCGCGGTCACATCATCTCGCGCCATTTCTCCCGGCGTAAGCGTTAGCTTCTGTGCATAGCGTAATAACGCCAACGTCTTTCCCTCGAAGGCGTCCCCTGGCTTCCTCTCCTTAAGGGCGGCCTCCGCGGCATCAGCCTTCGCATCATCGCCCATAAGATGCTTGGCGTTTGCCCAATGGTTTGCATAGGAGTAATCACAGTCGTTCAGCAAAGAGACATAGGACCCAATTACTTCCTGAAGCCACATCGGAAGCGTGTTGGCATCATCATGCAGGGCGGCGCGATAAAGGATCACATGCCCTTTCATCGTGTTGGGCCGCAGCGAATGAACCCGCATTACGTTGTCCACGGTCCCGTGCGGAGTCCGAGCGAGCTTCAGTATCTCCAACAATTCAGGATCGGCATCCTGATCTTCAATCATCCTAATCCATGCTGTCATAGTATTCCGTCCCTGTTTCGTTTATGCTGATCTCATCCGCCCACTTACCCCTTCGATCAATCTCCAGCGCGCGATATCGGGAGCGCTTTCGTCAGTGTCTCAGCCCATCACATTATATGCCGTGCCCGAGAGCACTTACTGTGCTCGAGTGAGGCTTGTGCTTGAACTAAAGTCCATTGAATACATCGAAGAGCGGCCGGCCGGCGGCAGTTACAGAAGCGAGGACTATCGCCGCCTTGTGCCTGCAGGTTCCGTGCCGGCAATACAGATTAATGGAACGATTCTTCACGACTCTGACGCCATCGTAGAACTGCTTGAAGATCTCTTTGGGGAACCCAAACTGCGCCCGACTGGCCCCCTTGATCGGGCCATTCTGAAATCCATTACCCGATTCCACGACACCCGCCTTGAGCCTGCTCTTCGCACGCTTTTTCCCTTCGTAGGAAATTCTGAGCAAATAACGGACGCCAAAGAGTCAGTTGCGGTGATGAACGGACACCTCGATCGCCTGGATCTTCTTGTGGATCCCAGACCGTATCTAGGGGGAGAAACGCTCTCGCTCGCGGACTGTGCTTATGCCACAACCCTTTTCATGATGGAGGACATTGCAAGCAGCATGGGTCTCACACCTCGAATCTCAAAGAAGATTATTAACTGGCGACGCGCCCTCTACGAAACCGACGTGGTTCACCAGATCATCGATCAAAATCGGGCTGCCATAGCGACCTGGGTTGCGACAAAACTCTCCTGAATCAGGGTCGCTGGATAAATCCCCCAATTACTGCCCCAGAAAAGGCTCGCGGGAAGGCTCCAGCATTCGTTTGCGGATCTTTTCTGGAAAGACCATCCCCGGCTGACGGTCGTAACTGAACAACAAGGTTTGACGGGACCGGCGACTCCTGCCGATCGGCGCCACACGATGCAGCGAGCGCCTACCCATAAAAAGAATAAAGGTCCCGGCGGGCGCATCTGCCACATCAGGAGCCTCCTTTCCAGAAAAAATGGCACCCACCCGATCATAATTTTCTTCTTCCTCGCTACGGATTAACGGGGCATATTCAAAATCACCACCCTCCTCCGCAGATTGAAGAACCAATGACACCGCTCCATCGTTGGTGTCGTAATGCCACCCAAACTCATCACCCTGCTCCATGATGTTGAGTCTCACCGATATATTGGGACAGGCTGAATTGAATAGCTGTTCATAACCGAGAAGCTGCCGAACAAATTCGGTCAACTCCGGAAACTGAAAAAGGCGCACACAGAGCCCCTCGGGGTCCAATTGGTCCCTGGTCAAGACGCCACAACGCCGATCGAAAACACGGCTTCTGGGGTGGCTTGTCGAGAATCCTGCGTTCTTCAACCAACCATAGGGAGTAGCAGGAAAATCTACCTGACGCATCGTGCTCTCAAGGTGCGTCACCTCATCAGATATCGCTTGTAAAAGGACTGGCCTGAGAAAACCCTTCAGAGCACAGATGGCCTGCTCTCGCATCATGCCCTGACAACTCTCAATCAGAGTTCTGCCCGCCGGAGACTCTAAGTTGTCAATCGGATAGCGCTCGAGGTCGATGAAATCGGCAAGTGCGTCCATTGGTGCGGTGGCCTAGGTATGTGATGAATTAAGCATTAACTCGGAAAGGTTATTGATTCGTCATAACTTCACTGAATTGAAATGTTATGCCACTGAGATTCGGTTTATCTAGATATAATCGTCAGACTGATAATAACAGGCATTTTGATGCTCGTCCCACCCCGATGCAATACGTGACCTAGATGAAGAACCGCTATCGATTTGTATTTCTGTTTGCCGCAGTGATGATTGTTGGCGGTTGCGCGGGTTCCGGCGACGGCGGCACGTGGGGCTGGTACGTTATCTCGCCCAGCACAGCGCAGGGCATGACCAATATTCAATTCCTGCTTGGCGGGTTGAAGGATACGATCGTGCTCTCTCTCGTCTCCATCGCTCTCGCGATGGTGCTGGGGTTTCTCATCGCCCTGCCTGGTATCGCAACCAACCGAACGGCGCAGGCGATCAACGTCACCTATGTGGAACTCGTTCGAGCGATTCCTCTGCTGGTCCTGATACTCTGGGTGTACTACGGCCTTCCCCAGGTGTCCGGCATGAGCATCAGCATTTTCCTGGCGAGCGTGCTGGCGCTTGGGATATCTGACTCCGCCTTTCAGGCCGAGATTTTCCGGGCAGGGATCCAATCAATTCAGAGAGGTCAGATTGAGGCGGCGGACGCGCTGGGTCTGAAATACAGCCAGAAAATGCGCCTCATCATCCTTCCCCAGGCGATCAAGGTGATCCTGCCTCCTTTGGGCAACCAGTTTGTCTATATGTTAAAAATGTCATCACTGGCATCAGTTATCGGCATGCAGGAACTGACCCGCAGGGCAAACGAGCTTGTCGTAACCGAATACCGCCCGCTGGAGATTTACACCTTTCTGATTCTGGAATACCTGGTACTGATTCTGATCGTGTCCGCCGGCGTGCGATGGCTAGAACGGAAGATGCATACGGAAGAGCGTTGATCCGGAACGCTAGGCAATAAACACGATTAAGCTGCTATTCCGCCACAAACGCCCTGAACTCCTCAATCAGTGCGTTGGCGGCGGCTGTGACAAACTGCCCGCCGTGCTCGTGTTCAGCCAGCTCGGAAAAAGACCCTACCCTGCCATCTGAAAAATTCTTCCTGTGCTCGCTCGCGGGTCCATGGTAGTCGCCCGCCGTTTCGCGAATTTCATCTTCCGACAGTGCACGCGGCGGATTCGCCCTCTCGCGCGTAACAGTGCGCACAGCATATTGGGTGATCGCCACTTCGGATGGCGTACCATGCAGACCTTCCCACTCCCCATAGAGTTGTTGGCGCAAGGCATTCACCTCAGCAAAGTCCCACCAGTTACGGATCTTGATTCTCGGCGAGGCGTCATCGTGTTTCAGGTAAAGATCATGGACAGCACTTCTCAACGGCGCAAGATTGGCACCGTGACCATTTAATACGTAGATCCGGTTAAACCCGCTACGCATGAGGGAGTTTGTAATTTCAGTGAAAATCCGAGAGAAAGTCTGCGCAGAAAGAGAGATCGTCCCAGCAAATCCGAGATTAAACTGCGCTGGGGCGTAGTTCAGCACTGGCGCAACCAGAACAGACTCTTGCTCTGCTGCCCGCAATGCAATGCTTTCAACGCAGATGGCATCTGTCCCAATCAATCCGACTGGGCCGTGCTGCTCCAGCGAACCGGTGGGCAAGATAATACCGGTGCAGGTCTTTAGGTAATCCTCGACCTCCTGGCTGGTTGCCGTTTGAAGATTCAAGCTCTAGACCTATTCATGCATGGATCAGGCCATTATTGTAGAAACAAAAAAGGCCCGTGAAAACGGGCCTTTTTCTTTAGTCTGAGAAACTAAAACTGATTACAGGCCCCACTTCTTTTTGAGACCATCAAAAAAGCCTCGAGCCTGCTGCAGTGAAATCCAGTGATTCACATAGTTGATCCAGACCTGGTCACCCTGCGGCAGCAAGACAGCAAGCGGTGTCCGAGCCTTTGCCTGATCCACCGGCACAATCATCATCTGATCGGGGTACTTCTCGACCAGTTTGTGCGCTTCAATATTTGAAGTAATGCTGGCGTCGGAGCGCCCCGCCAACACGTCCTGCCAGTCACGCGCCGGTGATTCAACGATGACGTGAGTCGCATCCGGGAAGAATGTCTTGATGTACTGTTCCTGCGTGGTGCCAAGGTTTGCAGCAACCTTCACCCCTGCCTGGTTGATGTCATCCCAGGATTTGAAGCGGTCTGCATTCTTTTTATGAATCATCGGCAACTGACCGACTTCCACGTAAGAGATTGAATACCCTGCAACTTTGGCTCGCTTGGGATTTACCGAGGCTGAACCGGTCATGTGATACTTGTCGGCAGTGACTCCGGCCACCAGGGTTTTCCAGTCCGTGGGGACATATTCGATCTCGACACCAAGGTCTTCAGCCAATTTCGTACTCACATCGATATCAAAACCGGTGTACTTGTTGGTCGCGGCATCACGCATTGTCATTGGGTTCCAGTCGCCGGTGGTACCCACCTTCAACACACCCTCTTTGAGAATCGTATGAAGCACGGAGTCCGCAGCCTGCGCGCTGGTGACCAGCAACGGTGCGGCAATAACAAAGATGCCTCGTGCAATTAACTTCTTAAACTTAATCATCAGAAAACCTCCTCGGTTACTTCCTCTCGGGTTAAAACTGCAAAAACTTCTTAAATTTCCTTATTAACGTCGCGGAATCTCTCCTACTCCCCCCCCAAATGTCTCACAGGTCCGCTTTACCATCAACTCCCGCTCTTGAGGACCCTTGTCCCCGCTGCTGACTACCGTGCTGGCTACCGCTTGCCCAAACACCTTTCTTTGCTGGTCGTTGAGTTGAACCCTATAGACGGTATCCTGGGTGTAGGTTGAAACGATCTCGCCCTCCGCTCCTGCCTGAGGCGCCGGCTCTTCGCCTGAACGTAATTCAGCCACACGTTTGCGCAACAGACGTCGCAACCGCGCGACGCCGGCGTCAAAACTCGCGAGATTTTCACGATCGTGGATGGCAATCGGACCCTGGGAGACCTGTGCCTCATAGTCCCCCGGATGCCTCTGTGCTTCCTCGTGAGATCGCTCGGTCGCGGTCTGGCCGATAAAGTCGATCCCTTCCTTGCCGATCTGCGAGCGATCGCCCTGATGCTCGGGATCCAAATCAGCGCTTAAGTAGCGCCAGCCGATTGTGCGAGTCGAGGTATTGTCCAGCGGCACAACCCAGCGCAGCAGCGAGCTTCGCTGAAAGAACTTCTCGGTTTGCGCTTCTTCCCAGATCGCGCCGGTCTGATTGGCATTAGGCAGGATCGATTCCACCGTTCGGTTCCAGACAAATTCACCGACCTCCCGTGTTTGGATATTGATCATTCCCAAAGGACTGTCCTGGTACTCAATGATCTGATCTACCCCGGACGCGGCTCCAAACTGAATTCCGCTGACATTGGAGTGCAGATGAATCACGTGTACAGGGTCCTGGGTGTTCTCGTAGATCTGCAGCCAGTTGCATGGCGTTGAGAGAGAAAAAGGCACTCGCTCCACTCCCGTGTCGACCTGCGTATCAAATATCGGAAAAGGTGGTCTGAGTTCTGGGGGGCCAAGATAAGCAAACACCAGCCCGTCTCTCTCAATCACTGGATAGGCGCCATGAACCACCTTTTTGCATATTGGTCCGTCTTCGCGCTCTGAGCCTGCGCGAATCAGGGTGCCATCCACCGCGTAATGCCATCCGTGGTAACAGCAGATGATGCCGTGATCCGCAACAATGCCGAACTCAAGAGAGGCGCCCCGATGAGAGCAGTGCTTATGCAGGAGTCCAAAGTCCCCGCTTTTGTCCTTAAAGAGGACCAACTCTTCTCCCAAGACCTTGACCAGCAATGGCAGGTCAGTGACCTCCTCGGTCATCGCGATCGGATGCCAGTAGCGCCGCAAATACTCACCACAGGGCGTTCCCCGGGTGATATGCGTGAGTTCGGGATCCTCAGTCCAGTCCTGCTTGCGGTGGTAACCGGAAAAACCCTCTGGTTTTTCAATCGTCATTTTCTGATCAAGTTTTCTGAAACGCCGGACGATACCACTTTCAGTGTGCGCAGGGTATTTCTGCGTCAAATAGCGCTGGGTGGTTTGCGTTATCCTCGCAAGGAATCAAGCTCAAGGTGACAGGCGACAGTGTGTCCTTGGGCCATTTGCCGAAGCGGCACATCTTGCCGGTTGCAAACATCATTAACCGCCACGGCGCACCGGCTAAAGAACGGGCACCCGACTTTACTGCTATCCACTGCCTGACCCAGATGATCCAGGTGCGCTTTCGAGGCCACTACCCCATCAAGCCAATCGGTTCGCAGTTCAGGCACAGAACTCAACAGCAACCGCGTGTAGGGATGAAATGGGGGCGCCAGAACTGAGGCAAGCGGTCCCTGCTCGACAACCCGGCCTGCATACAAAACAACAACGTGGTCAGCAAAAGAGGCGACTGTGGAAAGGTCATGGCTGATGAACAGATAAGCGACCCCCAGATTTGCCTGAAGCTTTTTCAGAAGGTCGATGATGGCCTTGCCAACGACCGTATCCAACGCCGAGGTCACCTCATCGCACAGAATGACTTCGGGCTCAGCCGCGAGCGCGCGTGCTAGGTTGATTCGCTGTTTCTCGCCGCCCGACAGCTCTCCCGGCAGTCGGGTTTTGTAGGACGTGGGCAGTTCGACCAACTCGAGCAATTCATCAATGCGCGATTCCCTGGCACTTGCAGACAAACCAATAAAAAGATCCAGCGGCCGACCAAGAATTTCCCGAACGCGATGGCGTGGGTTAATTGCAACATCCGGCATCTGAAAAACGATCTGAATATTTTTAAGCACACTACGGGTTCTGCGTCTTGCTACATTGGGAAGCTCTTGCCCATGGTGGTAAATCTCACCTGAGCGTTGGGGCAGCAATCCCGCAATAACCCTCGCCAGCGTGCTCTTGCCGCAGCCTGATTCCCCAATGACGCCAACGACCTTCCCCTTGGGTACCGCAACGCTCACATCCTGCAGCACAATTTTCGTTTCAGTTCGACCGTAACCCGCCGTAATCGAGTCCACGCTGATAATCATCTCATCGTCGGTCTGATCTGAGCCTTCGCCCTCAACGGACATCGATTTTGGCGGTGGCCTGACAGCCGCCATCAACGTCTGCGTATAGGCATTCTCTGGCCGGGAGATGATTTGTTCGGTAGCACCCGCTTCCATCACTTTGCCGTTTTGCATCACGACGATATGGTCTGCAATCTGCGCTACCACAGCGAGGTCGTGGGTAACATAAATAGCAGCGGTGTTCTGCCCCCTGATCAGGTCTTTAAAAGCGCTAAGGACCGAAATCTGAGTCGTCACATCAAGCGCTGTGGTGGGTTCATCGAGAATGAGCAGTGCTGGACTCGAGGACATTGCCATCGCCGCCATCAGTCTCTGTAGCTGGCCCCCACTTACCTGATGGGGATATCGGCTGCTCAGCCGCTCAGGGTCTGGAAGGTCCAAACGCTGATAGAGTTTTACTGCCTCACGCAGCGCATCATCGCGAGGCATAAGCTGGTGAATCGCTGTGCTTTCAATAACCTGATCGCCAATACGGATGGCTGGATTGAAAGCAGCCGCTGCGCTTTGCGCCACGTATGCCGCCTCACGACCTCGCAACTGGCGCCGCTCCTCCTGATCCAGTTTTAAGAGATCACGGCCATTCAGGGTGATGCTGCCGTCTACGATACGGCACCCGGGCTTGCTGTACGCCATGGCCGACAATGCCGTAGTGGTCTTTCCGGAACCGGATTCGCCGATCAGCGCCACCACCTCACCTGGATACACACTGACACTGACCCCTTCAACAATAGGTTGGAAGCTGCCGCCTGACGAACGGGCCTCTACCCAAAGATCTTGAATATCAATGACTGCGCTCATGCTGCGCTCAGGCTAGTTCATCAGTTCCTGCGAGACATCACCGCCCATGCGTCTCAGGAACCAGTCCACGATAAGGTTCACTCCAACAGTCAGTGAAGCAACGGCGGCGGCAGGCATCAGTGCTGCGGCAGAGCCAAACAGCAGTCCTTGCAGGTTTTCCTTCACCATCACACCCCAATCAGCGGCAGGGGGCTGTACCCCGAGTCCGAGAAAGCTCAGCGCACTGATAAAAAGGATCGCGAAAGTAAACCGGATCCCAAATTCTGCCGCGAGGGGCGCGAGTGTATTGGGCAGAATCTCGCGGACGGTAATCCACCATAAACTCTCTCCACGGGAACGGGCCACATCGACAAAATCCATCACCGAAATATCCATCGCCAAGGCGCGCGATAACCGGAATACTCGGGTCGAATCGATTATTGCGACTGTGACGATCATGATCATTAAGGAGGTGCCGAGTGCCGACATCACGATTAGCGCCAGGATGATCGAGGGAAAGGCCATCAATGCATCATTGATTCGGCTCATTAACCCATCAATCCAACGACCGCTGATTGCGGCAATAAATCCCAGAATCACACCGAGAGAAAATGACAACAGAGTCACCAGCAGCGCAAGACCCATCGTCATCCGGGCGCCGTACAGCAGGCGTGAGAACACGTCCCGACCGAGATAGTCGCTTCCCAGCAAGCCCACCTCACCTGCGGGTGCGTAACTCATGTCCGTCACAATATCGGACTCCAGATGGGGAGCGAGTGCAGGACCAAAGAGCGCCACCAACAGCCAGAAACCGACGATCACCAATCCGATAATGAGCGAAGGCGTGAATCGGGTCTTTAGATCCGCCTCAGACGACGTTCGCAAAGCTGCACTCATCGCGGATGCCTTAATCGGGGGTTGGCAATGATGGCCATGACATCCGCGATCAGATTGAACCCAACATAAGTCACGCAAAACAACATACCGATCGCCTGCACCGTGGGGATATCTCGGTAGATGACAGACTCAACCATCAGGGTGCCCAAACCGGGAATTCGGAAAATTGCCTCAACCACCACCACACCACTGACAAGGTAGGCAAGATTCAGCGCAATCACATTGACAATCGGCGCGACCGCATTAGGCAATGCGTGCCGGATGATTACCCGGCTTCTCGATGCGCCCTTAAGAATCGCCTGCTCAATATAGGGCGACGACATTACGTTAAGCACAGCCGTTCGAGTCATCCGCGTCATATGTGCGAGAACGGCAAACGTCAGTGTCGCAATAGGCAGTGCCAACGCTTCAATCACCTCGAGAAAGTCCCCCCTCGTAAGGTCCCGATAGTTCGCTACCGCCGGCATCCACCGAAGTTGCACCGCCAAGATATAAACCAAGAGCACTCCGGTAAAGAATTCGGGTACGGAGATAAAACACAACGTTCCAATGGAGATGCCCCGATCAACCGAACTGTCGGCCCGAATGGCCGCAATCAAACCCAGCAGAACTGCCAGTGGCACAGCGATCAACGCGGTCAGTACCGCTAGTCTCACGGTGTTCCATGCACGAGCACCGATCTGGTCTGAGATTTGAAGATCGTTGGCCAGAGAGGTCCCCAGTTCCCCCGTCGCTAATCTCCCCAGCCACTGAAGATACCGCGTGTGCATGGGCTGATTTAACTGAAGGCGCTCGCGACAGCTCTCTAGTGATTTCTCGGTTGCCCCCTGCCCCAGCACCGCATGACAAACGTCACCGGGCAGCAACTCTGTCGCGGCAAAAATCATCATCGAGACCACCCAGGTCACGACGATACCGAGCAGGATCCGGCGAATCAGAAGTCTACCCATGACATCTCATCAGACGCACAAGAAAAACGGGGCGGCAATCAGCCGCCCCTTTTTCGTTGCTTCGATTAACGGAGTTCTCCGCCTTAAGCGAAGGAGATATCGGTGGCGAAAAACGCGTCGCGGTTATATCCAGCCGGGTGTGGATCAAAACCCACGACATTGTCACGTCTTGAGTCGATCATGTCATAAAACCCGAGCATTCCAACACCGCCGTCATCATGGAGCATGCGCTGCATTTCGCAGTACATGCCCTTTCGCTTGGTCGCGTCGGTCTCACCGCGCGCAGCAACCAGCAACTGATCGAAACGCTCACTTCCCCAGGCAGTCTCGTTCCATGAGCCGTCGGATTTATTTGCAATGGTCAACATCAGATCGGCAGTCGGCCGCGCGTCCCATCCAGACACACACACCGGCACCTGCATCCAGACTTTGCTCCAATAAGATCCCGGAGGCGCAACCTGAACCTGTAAGTCTATCCCGGCCGCTTTCGCACCCTCGGCAAAAATCAATGCAATCGCTTCTGAGCCTGAGACGGCCATATCAGAGGTATACAAAGTAATACTGGCGCCATCCACACCAGACTTCTTAAAGTGGTGCCGTGCTTTGTCTGGATCGAAAGTCCGTTGCGTAATCTCATCGCAATAAAACGGATCCGTGGGCGACACCTGGTGGTCGTTACCCACCATGCCGTATCCCTTGAATGCATTCTGAATGATCTGTTCGCGTGGAATACAATATTTCAACGCCTGCCTGAGATCATGATTACTGGTTGGCTCACGGTCACACATCATCGATAGGTTGGTGTGTCTTCCGGAAGCAGACGCAACGATCTCGACCCCCGGTGCGCGCTCTACCAGATCAATCAGGTTTCGATCCACTTCGGTGGCGATGTCGTACTCACCCGCCATCATCGCATTCATGCGTGCGGTACCGTCGACGTTGGTGATCCACTCCAAAGCGTCAAGATAACAATCACCCCAGTAGTTGGGATTTCGCTCAACACGCGCGTAGATCCCTACCTCGTACTCTTTCATGATGAACCCGCCAGTCCCTGAGGGATTGACGAATTCTTCCTCGCCTTCCTGTGAGATCATGAACTGCGGTTGGGTGAAGAGAATCGGCAGGTCCGCGTTAGGAGATGCGGTTTTCATTCGGACCACATGCGCCCCGTCTGCTTTCATTTCAGTCACTTGTTCAAGCAAAGGTTTACCTGGGGACTCCGACTCGGGCCTTAAATGACGTTGCAACGAATAAAGGACATCGGCTGAGGTGAAGTCCTTTCCGTTACTGAAGGTCACACCCTTACGCAGCGAAAATACCCATTCATCTGCCGTTGAGTTGGATTCCCAGGATTCCGCAAGCGCCGGTATAGGTTGCATGCTGGGATTGAGCGCCACCAGCGGGTTGTAGATCGAGTGCCCGCGAGCGTAGTCACCAGTTGACAGGAATTTGGTTGGATCCAGGCTGTCTGTTTGACCGCCACTTGCGATACAGACCCGAAGCGTACCCCCGGTCTTTCGGGTTGCCGCCGAGGACGCAGCCGAAGCCAAGAGGGTTGAAGTCGCCGCCGCACTGATCCCGAGGGCCCCTGCTCGCTTCAGAAATTGCCGCCGCGATATTTGACCGACCGCCAATTGATCGCGCAGATCGTAAATCGTACCTTTTGTCATTTTCTCCTCCGATGTCCTGTGGGATGGTTATGGTGCACTTTATTATTAAACTTTTTCAGAACCCTGATAAGCGTTCGGATTTATAAGCATGGTCGTTCTTGTCATGAACTATTTTCCAGTTTGACCCGGATTTACATGGGGTTCTTAAAATTTTCTGAACCAAAAATATAGCATGTCGATCGAGGCTCAGCGAAAAAAAACACTAGGAATTCCTAGTTATCAATTCAGGGGTTCAGGTGTCTGAACTCAAGGGCTTGAATACGCGTCTTTGGCCTCCCAATTGGATGCGTCAAGCCTGGGCGCGCATAGCGAGTCTTACAGCCAGATATTGATAGAAATCCCAGACATTTCCCTCATAATCCGCCGGCGCAAGCGGCGCAGTTTGCGCACTTTTTGCTTTAAGCCCCTTTTGCAGTGCGGCCAGCTGGTGCATGTCCTCAGCCATGGTCCGTTCGAAAAGATCCGCGGCAGCCCGACGCTCCTCTTGAGCAATCTTTTGGTCAAGGAAAGCAATCCCTCTTTTGACCTTGACCGTGTCTGCGGTGGCAGGCTGCAGGTATAGATAAGTCACGACGTGGCCAGTGACGCTCCCAACATGACCCGGCGGCACAGCAAACATCACGGATCGCTGCCTTTCTTCTGCAGTGAGGTCGGGATGATAAGCGCCCCGTTGCGGAAGGTCCTCCGGGAAGTTTGAGAAATATCCAAAGTAGCCTTCGCCCGGCGGAAAGTGACGGCAAAGTCGGGTGGGCGTGATAGCGTGCAGCGTCTTCTGGTGAACGCTCGAAAGATGGTAGCCCTCCATGAAATTTTCCACGAGACACTTCCAGTTCGTCTCCCAAACACTCTCCTCCCCGTGCAACTCGACCATTTCATCCATGTGGTAGTGGGTAAGCAAATCACTCAAGCCCTCGAGTTGAGGCGCAAGAGGGGGGGCTTCATTACTGAGGTTGACGTAAATGAAGCCGCCCCAGATTTCGCAGGCAAAGCGCGGAAGTCGACAGCTTTTTAAATCAAAGTCAGGTCGCTCGGGAATAAGCGGTGCTCTTATCAGATGGCCGTCGATGTCGTAGGACCAGGCGTGGTAAGGACAAACAAAATTTCTTGCCTTTCCCGCGCCTTCGGCAATCAAGGAACCTCGATGTCGGCAAACGTTTGCAAGAATCCTGATCTGCTCATCCTGCCCCCGAACGACAATCAGCGGCTCACCGACAAGATCAACCGTAAAGTAATCACCACGCTCTGGAATCTGGTCTACACGCCCAAGGCAAATCCATTGCTCGCGAAAAAGCGTACTCTTCTCAAATTCACAAAATTCTAGCGCGGTATAAAAAGCCGGTGGCATGGACCGAGCCTCTTCATGCCCCTTGTGCGCACAACTCTTGAGGGCCGAAAGTATCTCTTCAATTGAATTTGTCATGGACGAACACCAATATTATGAAAGTGTCTCCCAGCAGACTCAATAGACTAATTCAAACCGATTGCTGGTGCTATGCTCTTTTCAGGATTCGCCTGCCAAGGGGATTAGACCTGATACACTTGTTGCGAGTGATCCACTCACGCTATCTAAGCTCAAGGAGTATCCATGCCAGCCTCACTTCAAGTTCTTTATCCTGTCGGGGAAAACACGCATTTTGACCATGATTACTATGCCAACAAGCACTTCGAGATTGTTGATTACTGCGCGGGTGAGCATATTCAAAGCCGCGTCGTAACCAAAGGTAATGCGGGTGGCCCCAACACACCCCCGGCCTACCACGCTATTGCGACAATTCTCTTTGCTGACCAGGCTGCCATGGATGCTGCGATGCCAAAGATGGGTCCTGCCGTTGAGGATATTCCCAACTTCACCAATGCCCAGCCTGAGATGCTGATTGGAGAAGTCACCGCCTGACAGCAGCCACGTGAGTCGCACTGACCACGGCAAGACTATCAAATTGAATTACTGACCCTCGATCGAGCAAGACATGAAGAAAAAAGGTTTAGTACATCTGGCACTGACCATCATCATCGTCGCCATCGCGTATTTCTGGCTACTCGCGTAATCGACTTTGGCGCATTGTCCTTACTGGCGGATCAACTGATTGACCGGCGGATAGATTCACTCTGCATCCCTGCGCAGAGTCCAAATAAGCGCTGGATCACACAATCCTATGTCATCGCACCGGGGCGCATGAGTGCGAATCAATGAAACCTGCGGCCTCAATTAACGCCGAGCAGCGCGAACTCTGGAATGCTCAGACGGCCGACTACTGGGTCCGCCATAAATCAGCGCTGGATAAATTGCTTCAACCGCTAACTGACTTATTGTTGGAAGCGGCCGATCTTTCGGGCTCCGAGCAGGTCGCTGACATAGGATGCGGCACTGGAGCTACAGCATTACAGATCGCTTCAGCATTAGATGACGGCGGACATGTCATCGGCATCGACATCTCCAAGCAACTCATTCACAGCGCGGTCTGTGCTGCCGAAAAGACCGGTATCGAGAACGTTTCATTTGTTGAGGCCGACGCCGCACGATTTGCATTTGATAAAGCTCAG
>MDTD01122392.1_pt1 | contig 17595 bp, 14 predicted proteins | sample 811221 | NCBI WGS metagenome assembly MDTD01 (sample SAMN05326646, study PRJNA326480) | marine metagenome | isolation source: seawater | place: Pacific Ocean: South West | collected 2011 | reverse complement strand
TCAATTTTGGCCTTTTGCTAATAATTTAATGGTAGGTTTTGAAGCAATGAGTTCTTCAGTTAAGCTCAAAATAAATAAATCAGAAATTGAAGATGCTATTTGGGTTTCTAGAAAAGAACTTTTAAGTCTAAAAAATAAAAAAAAAATAATACTTCCAAAAAAATATGCTATAGCTCATAGCTTGATAGCACACTGGGAAAAAAGTTAAGCTAACCTTTTCTCAATTCCGAGGCAGGGTAATAGCCTAAAATTTTAACTTCCTTTGAAAAAAAACCTAACTCTTCAAATGCTTGTTTTACATTATCATCTTCAGGGTGACCTTCTATATCAACATAAAACTGTGTAGCTTTAAATGAACCCTTTAGCATATAACTTTCTAATTTTAACATATTTATTTTGTTAGTAGAAAATCCTCCTAATGCTTTAAATAATGCCGAGGGTATATTCCTTACTTGAAATATAAAACTAGTGATATATTCAGTATCCTGTATTCTTACTTCTTCAAAATTTTCTTTCATAAATAAAAATCTAGTAGTGTTATGAATAGCATCTTCAATATTAGAGCTTAGTATAGTTAAGTTATAAATTTTAGCTGCTAATTCTGATGCAATTGCTGCTCTACTATTATTTTTTACTTTAGATATTTCTTCTGCCGCACCTGCTGTATCTGCACTGATAATTGGTTTAATTTTATTTTTACTTAAAAAATTCTTACATTGCGCTAAAGCATGTATATGGCTTTCAGCAGTTTTAATAGAATTTAAAGAACTACCAGGACATCCTAATAAATGATGCCTTACTTTATGAAAATATTCTCCTGTGATTACTAAATTTGACATGGGTAATAAGTTATGAATATCAGCAACTCTGCCTGCTTGTGAATTTTCTATTGGAATTAAAGATATTTCAGTTTCCTTATTTTCAGTTTTTTTAAAAACCTCTTCAAAGGACTCACAAGGCACTGGTTCATAATTAGGAAAAGCTTTTATGCAGACTAAATGTGAATAAGCCCCAGGCCTTCCTTGATATGCTATTTTTTTGTTCATTTAATTAACTTGTTTTTTAAAAAAAATTTTAAATCCTTCAAAGTATCTATACTATATGGAGCCTGATTAACTTTGCCTACAATAATTTCTATTCCATTTTCTAATGCTCTAAGTTGTTCTAAGGATTCTATTTTTTCTAGTTCCCCCATTTTCAAACTTACAAAATTCTTTAAAGCATTTATTTTATAGGCATATATGCCTATGTGTTCAAAAACCTCATTAGCACCATATGGTATAGGGGACCTAGAAAAATAAAGTGCTTTATATAATTTAAAATGTTTAGTAATGGCTACCTTTACTATATTTTTATCATTAATAAACTTTTTATTTTTTATTTTAGAGATTAAGGTTGCCATAGCTACAGATTTTTGTTTAATGATTAAAGATAATTTTTTTATACTTTTTGGAGATATGTTTGGAACATCTCCCTGAAGGTTGATTATATATTTATATGTATTTTTTTCAAATAAAGAATCAACAGCACTATATACCCTATCAGTACCGCTATTTAATTTTTTTTTAGTCATTACAAAAGGTATATTATTTTTCTTAAGATAATCTCTAGCTTCTTTATCACAACAAGCAACAATGACATCTCCACATTTAGACAATATTGCTCTTTCCCAAACGTGAGCAACCATAGCTTTTCCATTAATTTCTATTAGTGGCTTTCCTGGTAGTCTTAATGATGCCATCCTAATTGGTATAACTATTAAAGTATCATTCTTCATAAATTTATTTTTAATCTTTACCTTAATATAAAATAAATATAATAATAGTATAATAATAAATATAGAACGGGAATTAAATATGTCTTCAGAGTCAAACAAATTATTATGTGCTGTTTTATCTGCTTTATTAATATACTTATTAGCCTCTTTTCTAAGTGAGTTACTTTATAATACAGATAAAAAAAAAAATATTAAACTTTCTTATAGTTTAGAAAAAATAGAAGATAACTATAAAGATCTTGATCAAGAAAAAGTAAACTCAGAATTAAAAAAAATGACAAAATTAGAAATTAGCCAACTATTAGAAAATGCTGACTTAGAAAAGGGGAGAACTTTTGTTAATAAAAATTGCGCTACCTGTCATGATCTTAATATGCCTATTAAAAATAAAATAGGACCATCTTTAGCTAATATTCTTAATAGAAAAATAGGTAGTTTATCAGGTTATAAATATTCAAAAACTTTAATAAATATGGATAAAGAATGGGATGTTACAAATTTATATTATTTTTTAGAAAAACCTAAAGAATGGGCTGTCGGAACAAAAATGTCTTATAGAGGAATCTCAGACTCAACTAAGTTAATTAATACTATAAAATATTTAAGAGAAAATTCACTTAAGAATGAAAATTAAGCCAATTATTCTGTCAGGAGGAGCTGGTAAAAGACTTTGGCCTTTGTCTACAGAAAATAGACCAAAACAATTCTTTGATATTTTTAATAAAAAAATTAATTTGTTCGAAGAAACATTAAATAGAACTAAAAACTCAAATTTTGATAAACCTATCATAATTTCAAATAAAAATCATAGGTTTAATATCTTAAAAAGTATTAGAAACTGTAGCACCAAATATGACAAGGTCTTGTTAGAGGATAGTCCAAAAAATACAGCTCCAGCTTTTGCTATATCAACTTTATTTTGTAAAGATGAAGAAGTACTATGCTTTCTTCCCTCTGACCATCATATACAGAACAATGCAAGATTTATTAGTGCATTATTAAAAGCTAAAAAAATTGCGTTAAATAATAAATTAGTAATTCTAGGGTTAAAAAGTAAAGAACCTAATGTGAACTATGGTTATATTCAATATAAAAAAAATTATCTTTATAAAAATAGCTTTGAAGTTGATTCTTTTATAGAAAAACCTAAAAAATCAAAAGCATCGAAGCTATGCAAAACTGGTGCTTTATGGAACTCTGGTATTGTAGTAGTTAAAAATAGTTATTTAAAATCACTTTTTAGTCAATTTGATAAAAATCTTTTTTCATTAGTAAAAGAAAGTTTCGAAAACTCTCGTAAAGAAATGGAATTTATACTTTTAGGAAAAAAAGGATGGGATAAACTTCCATCAATTTCTTTCGATTATGCTATTTTAGAAAAAGCATTTAATAAGATAGTAGTTCAATTAGATATTGTATGGAGTGACTTAGGTACTTTTGAATCTATATATAAAATTAAAAGATCAATAGGAAATGTAGAAAGTTTTAACACTAAAAACTGCTTTATGTTCTCTAATCACAAACTCCTTGTTACGAATGACGTAAAAGATTTAAATATAATTAATACTAAAGATATAACACTAGTATCAAAAAGAGGGGATGCCAACACTATAAAAGAATTACTAAAAAAAATACATAAAAACAAAAATAAGGAAATATTAAATGAATCAGAATCAAATAGACCTTGGGGAAGTTTTACTAATTTAGATCAAGGAAAAGGATATAAAGTTAAGAAATTGCATATTTTACCTGGTCAAAAAATTTCATTACAAAAGCACTTTAAACGTTCTGAACATTGGGTTGTTGTTAAAGGAACAGCCTACATAATTAAGGGAAAAAAACAATTCAAGCTAAATGCTAATCAATCAACTTTTATCAAAAAAGGAGAAGTCCATAGAATAGAAAATAAATCTAAAAAAGATCTTGTAATGATTGAAGTTCAAACCGGTGAATATTTAGAGGAAGATGATATACAGAGATTTAAAGATATTTATATAAGATAGTGAAAATACTATTTAAAATAGCTTATTTGCCACCACTTTTAATTTATGCCTCAGCAGGTGTATCTGGACTAACAAGTATTGTTGGTATTTTTTTTATTAAAGATTTTTTAAGCCTATCAGCTGCCTTTATTGCTTCTATAGGTTTTTGGGCAGGAATACCATGGGCTCTAAAAATGCCTATTGGTTTTTTAATAGACAGATACTGGAATCTTAAACAATATTTTGTATACCTAGGTGCTTTTCTTGTATCAATTAGTTTATTAATAATGTATGGAATACTTGCTCACAAGAGCATAATGTTAGAGTATTTAGAAATTAAAATTTGGTTTATACTTAGTTCTATTCTTACACCTATAGGATATGTTTTACAAGATGTTGTAGCTGATGCGATGACTGTAGAAGCTGTAGAACCTAACTTTAAAAATAAATATGAAACAATAAATAAGAAAGACACTAAAAAGGAACATACCATTGTTCAGCTATATGGTAGATTTGCTATAATATTTGGGTCTCTTATAGTAGGATTAATAAATCTTTTTATATTTAAAAATGTAGATCAAAATTACTCTAATATTAATTTACTTTATGGCAAAATTTACCTTTTTGCATTGATAATTCCTGCTATATCTGTGTCAGGCATACTATTATTTAATTTTTTGAATACCAATAATAAAAGATCTATAAAGTTTGAGACTACTAAACTAGATTATCAAATATTTTTAGGAAGCTGCGCCTTTGTTATATTTACAGTTTTTTTAGGTAGTTTTAATATGGTCTTCTCTAGAGAAGTAGTATTGTGTAGTTCATTATTATTAATTGCAATATTAATGCGCCTTCTAATAAAAGATTTAAAAAAAGAAGACCAATATACTATTGTTGGTACAGCAATAATAATTTTTGTATTTAGAGCTATGCCTAGTCCTGGAGCAGGGTTAAACTGGTTTGAAATAGATATTCTAGGCTTTGACCAAAGTTTTTTCTCCCTATTATCAGTAACTGCCGCTTCAATTACTTTAATTGGAATGCTTATTTTAAGAAAAGCAATGATGAGAGCGTCTTTAGCTAATCTTTTTATTGTACTGAGTTTTTTTTCTGCTTTTTTATATACTCCAAGTTTATTTATGTATTACGAACTACATAAGTATACTAGTATTTTAACTAATGGAGTAATTGACGCGAAATTCATTGCAATTCTAAATACGGCAGTAGAATCACCTCTTGCTCAAGTTGCAATGATACCTATGTTAGCTTGGATTGCAAAAAACGCTCCATTCAAGTATAAAGCTACATTTTTTGCTGTTTTTGCATCCTTTACTAATATTGCATTATCGGCAAGAGAATTGTTTACTAGTTATTTAAATAAAGTTTTTGTTATTAGTAGAGAGGTTATAGATAAACAATCCAATGAAGTTTTAGTTAAAGCTAATTATGATGATCTAGATAATTTACTAATTAGTTTAATTATTATTACCTTAGTAATCCCTTTAATAACTATATATATTATACAGAAAACAAGATTTAAATCTGTTGAATAAAAAAAAATCCTTCCCTAATAAAAGGGAAGGATTTATTAACATATATTTCAGTAATTAAAACTTAAGTTTTAAACTTCCTGAAAGAGTTGTCTCTGTATAATCTTCTCTATTAGTAATTTCATTAATAGAAAAGTATCCAGAAACTCTACCTTGAAGATTTAAAATTACTCCGCCACCGTAGGATAAGTAACCATCAGGTGCTGAAGCATCTAAGTCTGCGGTAGCTGCGTCTGCTGAAAGTTCATTGTTATAAGCAGCAGAAGTTGTTTCTTCATTAACATAAGCAATATCTACAAATGGTATTAACTTACTACCAGTAGCGACTGCTATGCTTAATCCTGCTTCAGACATATCTGAACTATAGGTTTTTCCAGCTACTGCCTCATTTGCAGTTCCTGTAGTATCTGCAGCTATTGTATTAGAGTCATCAGGTACAATATCTGTAAATGCTGGTAGATCTAAATCAAAGTTTCTATAAGCAACTCTAGGTCTAAAACTTAAATTACCTCTGCTGAGTTCACCTGATAAACCAACATGATAGTATGTTACATCAGCTGTTATATCACTTGCTGAAATGGTTTGATCACTTCCTAGATCTCTTCTAGTTGTATCAATCTCATACTCACCTTGTCCCGCACCAATTGATAATTGTAAAGGACCTGTATTAAGACCTACATAAAGTCCCATTGTTTCACCTTCTGTTGTAATGTTACCAGCGTTTACATCAACATCAATATCAGAGTCGAAAGTAGTGTATGCAAATCCTACAACAATGTTACCAAATCTCTTATCTAAACCAAAAGTAACTGCTTGTGAGTCTCCGTCAAATGAATTACTATCAGCTCTAACAGTAGAGAATGTTTGGTCATTTTCAAAATTTGAACTTGTAACATTAGTCCAAAGACTTAATCCACCAATTATGTGGTTAGCAGCCATTCCTATACCATTACCATTAGCTGAATAAGACATATGCGCTGCAGTATCAGAATTCATAGTCATTGCTGCTGATAATCTGCCAGATACTGCTCCAACAACTGCGTTAGCAGCTGATCTTGCAATTTCACCACCCACAATAGCTGAACTATTTGTTCTACCTCCTCCTGAGTAAGCACAATCTAAACCAGAATACACACCATAAATAGCATGGGCACCAGAAGTAGCTTGGCCTTGATAGTAAAGACTACTAAGCTGAGTTCCATAAGCTAAGTTAGTACAACTTAATCCGTAATCACCTGCAGAATAAGCTCTACTATTTAATACTAAGGCACTCAAAGAAATTAGTGCTAGTACTAAAGTTTTTTTAAAAAAATTCATAAAATATCTCCATTAATAAACAATTGTTTAACAATTTATTATAACCATTAATGTTTTTATTCAAAATGGTTTTTTATCTATTTGTAAAAAATTTTTAAGTGTTGTATTTTTACAACTAACTCATTATTTGTCTTTAATTATTTCTTCTAATTCAGACTTTTCTTTATCTGAAATTAAAAATAATATGTCAGGAGATAACGGAATACCTTTTACACCCCACTGCTTAAATTCTTTATCTTGATTAATCCAAAATCCATAAACTATTTCATTAAATATTCCTTTATCAATTGCTTGTTTTATTAGATTAATGCTTTTTTTAACGTCTTGATTGACAATATTTTTTCTAGCTAATATTTGATTAGCAGTAATTAAATCACAAATTGAGTCTAGGCCTTTTACGGATTTCTCACAAATCTTTACAGCATCTTTGTTTTTATTATTATTAATAGCATAGGATAAGAATGGCATAATTAAATCTCCTCTTTGAGGCATAATTTCAGACATCATTAAAGCCTTTTTAAACCATTTTTGATAATTAACTCTCATATAACTTTCACCTAATTCTGTATCTGCAAACTTAAAATAAAACTTAGTATCTACTTGCATTGAGGTATTAAGTAGTGAAGAATTAGCACGCTCATTAGTAATAATATTATTAGCCTTACATTGCAGTTGATAAAGAACATAAAGGGCATCATCATCTATCTCTTCATTATCTAATAAAAATAAATATGATGAGTATTGATGCAAAAATCTGTCTAGTATTATTCCACCTCTATTAAATTCATTATAAAATGGTAAACACTTTTCATTATGTAAATTATTTTTATTTTTTTCCTCTACAATTTTACTATACTGCAACTGTGAATGTGTTTTAGCAGTAGAATAGGTTACATAAGCTCCATAAAATAAAAACAATCCAGCTGCAAAAAAAATAATAGAAAAAACCAAACTTTTCACTTTCGTATTATCACTTAGTAAAATGAAGTATTTTTTTTCTTTTTTCTTTTTAATAATGAAGCAACTTAAAACTACTGCAAACAAAGTTAAGGTTCCTGTCCACAAAAACCAAAAACATGTTATTTTGAAAAATAAAAACCAACCTAGTTTGCTTTCAAAGCTAAAATTTTTTGAAATTTTAAAAATAAAATATATAAATGATAAAAAAAATGCTCCTCCTATAGCCCCTAGAGCCACCAAATGTTCAACTATTTCATTATGAGTATGAAAATGTAAATTATATCCGAGCCTTAGTTCATCGTATTGCCAAGAATTCATATTCTCTAACAGCAAGCTGGGAACTGTGCCCCAACCATTTCCTACAAGAAAAGATTTTATACTGTTTAAACTATATAAGCTATTTTCTAATATTTTTCCTCTTACCACAGGAGCATCAAGCAAAGTACCTTTAATATTTACGGGGAGATCGTAATCTGAAGACCAAAAGTATATTGAACTAAAAAGAATTAACAAAGATAATAAAAATATTACAGATAAAAAAATACCATCAGAAAATATAAAATTAAAAAAACTTTTATTTTTGTAAAAAAAATTAATATTTTTGTAACAATAATAAGTCAATCCTACTACAAAAGTAGTTCCCCAAAACAACATAGCGGCTCTATTATCAAGCATTGATAAATACAAACCTAATATAATAAAAGCTAAAAAATTTAAATAAAATTTTTTTGTTAATGTAGTAAATAAAATAAAATTAAGTACTCCATAAAAACATAAATAGTCTGAAAAATAGTAGAAACTTATAGGTAGGTTTTTCCAGAAAGGGAAAAAAGTAAAAAATGAAACAATAAATGTAATTATCATTAAATTTATAAAGAATATAATTCTAATTAGTCTTGATTGTGCAACTTGTGAAAAAAGTATCAATATTATAGTAAGATCGAGGTACCAAAATACTCCTTGCCCTATCTGAGGAGAACCTGATAAAGAAGCATTAAAGTTGTTTGCAAAAAAGCTAGATACAATACCTAAAAATGCCAAAAAAAATGGTAAAATTATAAGAGGATGATCTAAGTTCTTTAATTCGTAATTATCTAATAATAATCTAGATGATAAGAAAATAAACATTAACCCACAAATTGAATGCATAAATATTATCTGTGTATCTACCTGAGGATACATACCATTTAGTTTAAAAAAGGGAGTGGCAGCAAATATTACCCATGTTGCTAGAAGGGCAAAAGTTATAGAAATAATGTGGTTAAGCTTTAAAATATAAATTTCCTTATATAGATTTTCTATTTTATAATGTATTATAAATAATTTAAAGTTAAAGGTAATCAGAATTGAAAAAAAAAGTAGCTTTAATCACTGGCATTACAGGACAAGACGGAGCATATTTATCGAGACTCTTGTTAAAAAAAAATTATGAGGTGCATGGAATAAAAAGAAGGTCATCGTCTTTTAATACTGGCAGATTAGAAAGTATTTATGTTGATCCTCATGAAAATAAACCAAAGTTTTTTTTACATTATGGAGATTTAACGGACTCATCTAATTTAATTCGAATAATTCAAAAAATTAAACCTGATGAAATTTATAATTTAGGGGCACAAAGTCATGTGCAGGTAAGCTTTGAAACCCCTGAGTATACTGGAAATTCTGATGCTTTAGGAACAATTAGAATGCTTGAAGCTATTAGAACACTTGATTTGATTAAAAAAGTAAAGTTTTACCAGGCTTCAACATCTGAGATGTTTGGTAAGTCTGCGCCTCCTCAAAATGAAAAAACAACTTTTCAACCAAGAAGTCCATACGCAGCAGCTAAGCTTTATTCTTATTGGGTAACTATTAATTATAGAGAAGCATACGGTTTATTTGCTAGCAATGGAATACTTTTTAATCATGAAAGTCCTATGAGAGGGGAAACATTTGTTACTAGGAAAATTACTAGAGCAGTCGCATCTATATTTAAAGGCAAACAGCAAAAACTATGGCTAGGAAATTTGGATGCTAGAAGAGACTGGGGTCACGCAAAGGATTATGTAGAAGGTATGTGGAAGATTCTACAGCATAATCAAGCTGAAGATTTTGTGCTTGCAACTGGTAAGAGTTATACAGTAAGAAAGTTTTGTGAAATTGCTTTCAAAGAAGTAGATATAACTATAGAGTGGGTTGGAAAAGGAATAAATGAAATAGGTAAAGATAGCAAAACCGGTAAGATATTGATACAGATTGATAGCCGCTACTTTAGGCCAGCTGAAGTTGATTATTTGGAAGGTGATGCATCAAAAGCTAAAGAAAAACTAAATTGGACTCCTAAAATTTCATTGAAAAGTATGATTTCTGAAATGGTACAGAGCGATATTGATTCATTAAATTAATTATGTCAAAAGATTACAGTTTTAGTCTAAAAAAAAAAAAAATATGGGTTGCTGGGCATAATGGTATGGTTGGTAGAGCTATTGTAAAAAAACTTAAAGATAAAAAACTCAATGTACTAAGTGTAAATAAAAATGAATTAGATTTAACGGACCAAACTCAGACTTTTAATTGGATAAAAAAAAACTCTCCTCAAGTGATTTTTATAGCTGCTGCAAAAGTAGGGGGTATTTTAACAAATAGTTTAAACCAAGCTGAATTCTTGTATCAAAACTTAATGATACAAAACAATATTATTAGGTCAGCAGCAGAAAATAACGTACAAAAGCTTATATTTTTGGGATCATCATGTATTTATCCTAAAGAATCAACACAACCTATAAAAGAAGAAGCCTTATTATGTAAACCTCTAGAAAAAACAAACGAGGGTTATGCAATAGCTAAAATAGCTGGACTAAAATTATGTAGTTATTTATTTAAAGAACAGAATAAAGATTTTATTACTATAATGCCAACAAATTTATATGGCCCAAACGATAATTTTGATTTAACAACTTCACATGTATTGGCTGCTTTAATTAATAAAATTACTTATGCTAAAAAATATAAAAAAGAAAGTGTAGAGATATGGGGAACAGGTGAACCTAAAAGAGATTTTCTTCATGTTAGGGATCTAGCTGATGCAGTCTGTTTTTTAGCTGAAAATTACTCTGCTTGTGAACCCATTAATGTAGGCTCATCAAAAGAAATTTCAATTAAAGAGCTTGCTAATATGATAGCTAAATTAGTAGGCTGGAACGGTTCTTTTCTATTTAATAAAAATATGCCTGATGGAACAATGCTTAAGAAATTAGATACTAATAAAATAAATGCTCTAGGTTGGAAGCCAAAAATCGATATTAAAACAGGAATAAAAGAAACTATAAAAGAGTATGAAAAAACATTATAATTTTCTAGATCCCTTTTTAGTTAAGAGTTGAACCAACTCATATATGGTTATTCCTTGATACAAAAAAATACAAGGAAGTATAGGTAGGATATATTTCGGTGATAGCACTGGACCAGTTATTGTTAAGAAATACAGAATGTAAAGTGTAGTAAGGTAAAATATCATTCTATTATTTTTAAAAATGTAGACCGGACCAACTATAATTGAAGCTATTGTAAATAGGCAAGATATTGAAGATATTGAGATAAAAATTAAGTACTTAAAATATTCTGAATTGTTAAAAATTAATTTTAACCATAATAAAAAACGTCCTGTTTCGTAATAAGATGGGTGAGGCAATGATCTTAAGTTTTTATCTAATAATATTGATGGAGCTACTAAATTTATTAACCCTGCTTTTACCCAATGAAAAACTATGTCTACTTTATCTATTTCAGACAAAGCCTCAAACCCAATTTGTTTTAAAATTTTATCATTTTTATAATAATTATCTGTAAGAGTGTATTTATTAGCTATTTCGTCAACAACTTTTATTGCATCAGCTCGATTTATATTTTTAGTTTCTGATATTAACAAAGGAGCAACCCAATAAGCTAAGTGGCTTCCAGCCTGACTAGTTAAAGAGAGAGAGTTATGAAGCTTATAATTGTCATATATTCTAGAAGAAATTGGCAGTAAAGAAAAAAATAAAAAAATAACACAAGAGAAAAAAACCTTATATTTAAACAAACTCTTTTGAATTAAAATTATAATAAAAGGTATCAATGCTAAATAAATGAGAGGGTATGTAATAGACCTTATAGAAGTAGCAAAACCTAAAAACAGGCCTGCCATTGCAATTTTATAATACAGGTTATTTTTTTCTAATATAGTTTTTACTGAAAAATATAAAAATAATGTAAAAAAAAATAAAAAAATAGTTTCTGATAATACTTGTGATGACAATATTATCATTAGTGGAGAAAAAATAGCTGATAAATATATGTATAACTTTTGCTTAGGAAATACAAGGCTTCCAATTTTATATATCGTAAAACAATTTATTGTGTCTAATGCCGACTGAAGAGTCAAATAAACCTTAAGGTTTTTTAAGCTTAAGGTTAAAAGCATTTTTACGTAAACAAAAATACCAAACATCCTTTCCGTTAATATTGATTCTTCTAAAAATCCTGTGTCTAAATATATATGAGAAGCATTCCAATAAAGAAGTTCATCTTCAATAAGTTTTTCAGGACTTGGGTTTAAAAGTATTAAATAAATACATCTAACTAAAAATGCTAGGGCAAATAATACATAAACATTAGAAATAAATAAATTTTTATTTTGAGTAAATGTATTCAAATGTTTTCCTAAATGGCATTTTAAATTTATATTTTAAATAAAATCCTTTATTGACCAAATACCTATTTATATCTCTATAAGTATAATTCTTACTAATCATTAAATCATAATGGTGTTCAAATATTATTACTTTTACTTTATCAATACTAGCACCAAAACCTTTTACAACATTCAGCTCATAACCTTCTGTATCTATTTTTAGTAAATCAATCTTATATATTTTAAATTTTTTAATAATATTTATAGCTTTATCTATAGAAACTTTTTTTTCTACAAACATTTTCTTATTCCCTTTAACTCCTAAGAAAAATTTTTTCTTTTTATAATAGATAGATTTTTCATTGATATCATTAAGTGTTGAAGAGGAGGTTTCCATCATTTCCTTAATTATTCGATTTTCTTTTTTATCCCCTAGCGCACAGTTAAGGTAAATAATTTTTTTTGCTATTTTTTTTGTATTTATTTTTAATTTTAAAAAATTAGTTTTCAAGGGCTCAAAGGTATAAACTTTAAAAATATTAAAATTCTTATTAAATAAAAGTATACTTTCCCCATTATGGCCACCTACATCAAAAATAATTTTTACGTCATTGCCTAATAGTTTTTTTAGTCCCAATAGAATTTTTCTTTTATAAAAAAAATCAAAAAACATTAGTGTTTTTAGTACAAAAAATTTCATTCTAATAATTTAAATTGCTTTAATCTTTAGAAAAGCAAAAATTAACATTTTTATTAATAACACACCATGGCTAAATCTAGAAATTTGAGTTTCTCCATATACTCTTGCTTTATACCTTATGGGCACTTCATTTATTTTAAGACAAAGTCTTGACGCTCCAAAAATTATAAAAAAGTCGCCAAATGGATCAAAGTTTCCTAAATCTTTATTTTTCTTTTTTGCTCTTAAATAATTTTTTTTACTTATCACTTTAGTGCCACATAAGGTATCAGTAAATCTTTGTCCTAGAAGCCAAGTGAATAATATAGAAAATATTTTATTTGCTACGTAATTTAAAAATCTCATTGCATTATTGTCCATAGGATAAATCAACCTAGAACCATTAATATACTCAGCTTCTCCAGTAGAAATTTTATCCCAAAACTTTTTTAATGTCTCAGGACCAACTGTTAAATCACCATCTAATATTATTAAGATATCATTGCTAGCCTTATCAAACGCGTAAAATACTGCATCTGCTTTTCCTTTTGATGGTTGCTTATAAGCTTTAATTTTTAACTTTTTGTTTATTGTCTTATTAAACTTTATTACTTTATTAATTTCTTCCCAAGTTCCGTCACTAGAATTTCCTTCTACAAAGATGACTTCTATATCATCAGTAAACTGTGGTAATCTCTTTATAGCGTTAGCAATATTACCTCTTTCATTTTTACATGGGATTATTACACTAGCAGATTTTTTTTTACTATTAATCGCCTTTAAGGATCTAGAAATATTATAATGCCTTAAACAAATATTTGAAAAAAATGGCAAGGGAGCAATATATCTGTTTATCAATCTTTCTATTCCGAAGAAAAAAAAAGGCATCAAAATTTTTCTTTCTATCCTTACTGTTTGATAATGAGAGCTATCAAGAAAATTAGAAATATCAGAAGTTCCAAGCAAAGTAGAATTTATATTAAGCATTTTAAGCTTTAATAATGTAGCTAAGTTTAAGAAAGGAGCCCACAAAGGGGAATAATAAGATACTATTAATCTGGTGTCTTCACTAAAAAAACGATGTAGACTATCTAAAGTTTGGGTTATATCCTCTAAATATCCTACAGTATCACAAATAATAATAAAATCGAATTTTGTTTTGCTACCAATAGTTTTTGGTAATTCCTCTATATCAGCTTCAAAAAAGTTTAATCTATCGTGTTTTTTTTTTGCTTCTTTTACTAATTTTTTGCTAAAATCTATTCCTAATCCATAATTAGGCTTTAAAGAAGCTAGCAGGTGCCCATTACCACATCCCAACTCTAAAATATTACTTTTTTCAGGTATTATTTCTTTCAAAAACTTAACGTCTTCGTTATGAAAAATTCTTCCTTTTCTGAGCCATTTTTCTCTATTCAATTCTTGAGAGTTAAAAAAATCTCTAATAATTTTTTTTCTTACAGACATAACTAAAGACACCAATAATATTTTAATTTTGAAGAAATTTTCTTATTCCAAATACCCTTTACATCTATAATATATGTTTCAGCTTTAGTGAGAGATAATAAATCTTCTTTTTTCATTTTTAAAAACTCTTTATGGGCAACTGCAACAATAATACAATTATACTTACCTTTTGGTTTTTTCATTACTACATTATATTCTTTTTTCAATTCTTCTTGATCCACCCTTGGATCATAGCAGTCTATTAAAAATTTCTTTTTTTTAAGCTTTTTGAATAACTCAATTGACTTTGAATTTCTTATATCTCCAACATCTTCTTTAAAAGATAATCCTAATAAAAGTATTCTTGAATTTTTTTTTAGCTTTTTACTAACATCTTTTAATAGGTAATCTGGAATACTATCATTTAAATTTCTACCTGCTAAAATTATTTTGGTATCAAAGTTTACTTTTTTCCCAGCTTCAGCTAAATAATAAGGGTCAACTCCTATACAATGACCTCCCACTAAGCCTGGTTTAAAATTTAAGAAATTCCATTTAGTTTTAGCAGCTTCTAAAACTTCATAAGAGTTTATATTTAATGCTTTACTTAGCATCATAACTTCATTTACAAAAGCGATATTAATATCTCTTTGAGCATTTTCAATCGCCTTTGAAGCTTCTGCTACTTTTATACTGCTAACTTTATGAATTCCAGCTTTTATAATATCTTTATATATTTTACTTACTTTATTAAGAGTAGCTTTGCAATCTGCGCCAACAACTTTTTTAATATTAGTAAGTTTATATTTCGTTTCACCAGGGTTAATTCGTTCTGGACTGTAAGATACAAAAAAATCTTTTTTATGTTGTAATTTTGCAAACTTTTCTATTATTGGAACTAAATAATCTTCTGTTACGCCAGGGTAAACAGTACTTTCTAAAACAATAGTAGCTCCTTTTTTTAATACTTTAGCTACTGTCATAGCAGCTTGTTTTAATATTGAAAGATCAGGTTTGTTTTTTTTTGTAATTGGAGTAGGAACAGTCAATATGAAAAAATCAGAATTTTTCATATAATTTAAATCATTAGTAAAAAATAAATTATTATTAGTAAGTAGTTTTTTACTTGTTATTTCTTTTGTTCTGTCTATACCTTTTTTAAGTTCTTCTATTCTCTTTATATTTATGTCGTATCCTACTACTTTATACTTTTTAGCAAATTCTGTAGCAAGAGGTAAACCAACATATCCAAGTCCGATAATAGAAATCCTCTTATTAGTAATCATTATTTTCTCTAATCATATAATTTCCTCATATAACCTAAAATATTGGTAGCATATGTGCTCTAATGCCATATCACCTTCTACTAGTTTTCTACTGTTTTTACCATACTTTTTTCTCAGTATTTTATTTCTACTCAATTTTAATATTGCCTCACTACACTCAATGATATCTCCTGGTTTAATATTTATAGCATTATAATTATTTATTGCTATCTCCCTACTACCAGTTACATCAGTAGAAATTATAGGGCGTCCTATTGCTGCAGCTTCTAGTAAACTCAGAGGGAGGCCTTCTCTTTTACTGAGTAAAATCGCAATATCAGCATCCTGCCAATATTTTTTTATGTTTTCTATTTTACCAAGATAGTATATGTCTTTAAAGTCTATTAGCTGATTAAAATAATTTTTAGAAATATTAGAAGGATTTTCTTCATCTAAAGTTCCTGCAATATATAAACTTAAATTTGCTTGTTTAGCTTTTGCAATTTTAAATGCTTCTATTAAACATAAAATCCCTTTGTCTTCTAAAATTCTTCCAGCATAAGCTAATCGAACTTCTCTTTTAGTCCTTGATGAATAATACTTAAAATAATTAATGTCTATACCTGATCCTCTTATGACTCTAAGATTATTTTTTTTTCAATTTGAAAATATTTATAAAGAAATTTTTATCATCTCTGTTTTGCACAATAAAATATAAGTCTTTAAATTTCAAAAATAACTTTAAGTAAATTATTATTATTTGTCTTAAGAAATTTAGTTTAAAACCTTTTTTAATAAACAAGAATCCCATTCCAGTAAAAGTTGCACAGAATCTACTATTAACAAAAAATGTTGAAATAAGTCCTAATATAATTGGTCTCATTGATATCAAATGTACTACTTCAGGTTTTACCATTCCAATGGTTTTAATTATTGAAAAAGCTTCTTTGAAAAATTTAATTATTGATAGTGATTTTCTATCAACACTTAAAGGAAAGTGATCAATACCATTTTTAATTATATCATTAATTTTTCCAGTGTCTTTACAGCAAACAGATATTTCAAAACCTCTTTTCTTTAAATATTTAGCTAATTCTAGTCTATGTGAAATAAAATACCAATCTTCGGTAACAATAAATAAGATTTTTTTTTTCATAGCTTTACTAAATAATATTACTACTTTTTGCCCAATGATAATAAGAAATTAATACCCACAGCTTCCAAGAATTATCCTTTTTACCGTTATAAAATTCGTTCTTCCAATTGCTAATAATATTTAAATTCTTAATACTAAGACTTTCAAGTACACCAGGTTGAGTAGACTTTTCTACTAAATGCTTTAAATCGTTCTTAAGCCAATTACTTAGGGGAACCTCAAAACCTCTCTTTGGCATTTTAAAATACCAATCGGGAAAGCTATGTTTATAACATTCTCTTAATATCAATTTACCACTGAAAAGTCCTATTTTTTTTTTACTAGACATATTGAAAGATAAATTAACTAAATCCTTATCTAGAAATGGTGATCTCAATTCAATACTATTTGCCATAGAATGTCTATCTAGCTTAACTAACATATCTCCTAATAAAGAAAATCTAAAATCTCTAAATAATACTTTATTTAATTCTGAAAAGTTATGACTTCCTCTAAATAAACTAATAGGTGGTGGCTTTTTTTCTAATCCAAATAGGCTTTCATATTCTTTATTATTAAGCTGGTCAAGATAGTTTATTTGCATTTTTTCTGTGTCATTATCATAGCTTTCTAAAAACCTTTTAAACTTCCTCATAAAATTTAGAAAACTATTTTCTTTATTATCTGATAAAACAGCAATCAATGCATCTTTGAATTTATTTGGGAAAAAACTCATTAATTTCTTCCATTTATAAGAAGTATATTTACTATAACCTCCAAATATTTCATCTCCTCCATCACCTGTTAAAGCTACTTTTATATCATCTTTC
>MDTD01018017.1_pt1 | contig 17595 bp, 21 predicted proteins | sample 811221 | NCBI WGS metagenome assembly MDTD01 (sample SAMN05326646, study PRJNA326480) | marine metagenome | isolation source: seawater | place: Pacific Ocean: South West | collected 2011 | reverse complement strand
TTCCGTACGGTTCACCGGAAGAGGTGCTCAAACGCCGCTATGCGGCCGGGGAGATTTCGCGTCGGGAATTCCGGCGAATGCTTCGCGAGATCGAATAGAATTCAGCACGGACGGGGCCTGCGGGATGGCTTTATTGCCACCCCCGCGGGTCGCGACAGAGGAGGTAGTATGGGTGAACAAAGCGATATCGTACGGAAACGATATAATAGAATTGCTCCGCTCTACGATCTTATGGAAAGACCGATGGAGAGTCATGGCACCCAATGGAGAGACGAGCTTCTCCAAGAAGCTCACGGGCGGGTGCTGGAAGTCGGCGTGGGCACGGGGAAGAACCTGGCGAGCTATCCCAAAGGGGTTCACGTAACCGGGATCGATTTCAGCTCCGGTATGATTGCACGGGCTCGCGAGCGAGTGCGGGAGCTTGGGCTTACAAATGTCACACTTATCGAGATGGATGCTGAGCAAATGGAGTTTTCGGACGACAGTTTTGACACGGTCGTAACGACCTGTGTCTTTTGCTCGGTGCCGGTTCCGATCAAAGGATTGGAGGAGATCCATCGCGTCTGCAGGCCGGAAGGAAAGGTGCTCATGCTCGAGCACGTTCGGAGTAAGGGTGCAATTCTCGGTCCAATAATGGATTTTCTGAACCCGCTCCCATTGCATCTCTACGGTGCCAATATCAACCGACGGACCGTCGAAAATCTTCGCCTGGCCGGATTCAAGGACATTGAGGTCACCGACCTTTGGAAAGACATCATGAAACGGATCGTCGCTCGCCCGTACAAGACATCGGATAAATCGTTTGACTTTATATGGGAGGTTACAAATGCGTAAAATATTTTCAATAACGGTATCCATCTCGTTAGTGCTATTAATAGGTGTCGGCAGTTTGTTCGCGGCGGGCCGCGCGGAAGAGAGTGCACCGGCAGGAACTCCGACGATCGGCGTCGTCCACATCACCTTTGGCCCGTCTTATTGGTTTAGCGGGGTGGAGTATGCGAGCTTCGGCGCAGCCTATCGGGAGCAGTGGCGCCGCCTCTCGGAGGAGGAGAATTTCAAACTCATCCAAGTGGAGGCAGGCGTCACGGCATACGATCTCGAATTCGCAACCCGGCGTCTCATCGACCTCGGGGTCGATGCGATTCTGCTCTTTCAACACGATCCGTATGCTGCGGGTCAGGCGGTACAGCTTGCCCAGGAGGCCGGTATTCCCGTCGCCATACACGGCATCAGGCCGGCATCGGGAATCAAGGCTCCTTATGTGGGTTTCTCGGAGTACGAAACGTGCAGGCTCCTGGGTCAAATCGCGGCGGAACGGTTTACCGAGCAAACGCCGGGTGTGATTCCCCGCGTTCTGGTGCTGAACAATAGGACGGTGGAACGTGATGTCAATCGAGAGCGGGGGTTCCTCGACGGTTTCCGGTCCCGCGTCCCGGACGTTGAAATAATCCAAGCCCCGGAAGATAGCGGTACTCTGGAAAGCGCCCTGCGAGTAGCCGAGGTAGCGTTCTTCAACAATCCGGAAATCAACATGGTCTATGCCACTAGCGACGAGCGTGCCTTCGGCGTGATGCAGGCGTTGAATAACGCGAATATCGCTCCGGCGGAGGTCGGCATAGTCGCCGTCGGCGGCGGCGAACGCGCCATGAAAAACGTCCTTCAACAACATAATTGGTGGGCACAAGTCGGTCTCAATGTTCGCGGCGTCGCCGAAAAATCGTACGAAGTACTGTCGATGATGATGGCAGGCGACATTCCTTTTGGGAGCGAGCGGGAGATTCTGGTGGACTCGCCGATTTTTGTTGATCCGTCGGTCGCGGAGGTGCGGGCCTATCTTCAAAACAATCACGGAATCGAAGCTCCTGACCTGACAAAGTAACACAATCTCACGGTGACGCGGATTGATACGCCAGCATACATTCCTCCGAGCAGAAGTAGTGCGTACGATCGGAGCTCTCGAGAACAAAGGGATTGCCCGTTTGATGCACTACCATACCGCAGACCGGGTCCATTGCTCCGTCGGAAATTCCGGTCGTCCGCACTTCGATATCCGAAACGGTTGGGACGCTCGTCCCGGTATTCCTGAGTATCTCGCTGACTTCTGCGGCGGTACTCACCGATACGCAGCGATTCGCGATTGTCCGAAACCGGTCCTCGGAGCCTTCCGGTACCGCGCGCCGTACCGCGTCCACCGCATGGACATCTACGCTGAGATCTGAAAAACCGAGGCCGAAAAGCAGCGGGACCATGTCGGGATCCGAGGCGATCTCTCCACAGAGCGTCACCGGAACGGACGCGGCCTTCGCAGACTCGACGATGTGTGCCAGAGCCCGCAACGCGGTGGGGTGGTAAGGTCGGTAGAGGTGGCCCACATTCCCGTTTGTACGGTCTACGGCAAAGTGGTACTGCAGCAGATCGTTGGTGCCGACGCTGACAAAATCGACCTTGTCATAAATCTCCTGCAGTGTCCAAAGAATGGAAGGGACCTCCAACAATACACCCTGCTTGAAATCACGCCGATACGGCGTCCCTTCAGCGTCGAGCTGTGCCCGTGCCTCGCCTACTAGGGAGAGTACCGCGTCGAGATCGTCGACGGTTTCTATCATCGGAAAAAGCAGTCGGAGCTCCCCGCATTCAAGACCCGCCCGAAGGATGGCCTTCGTTTGCGTAATCAATATCTCCGGATGATAGGCGTAAATGCGATGCGCCCGAAGACCGAGGAAGGGGTTTTCCTGAGGACCGAGGGAAAAGAAGGAGAGACTCTTATCTCCGCCGACATCGAAGGTCCGGATTGTGACCGGAGAGGCGGGCCACTCCCGGCAGAGTGTGCGGTATTCCCGGTACTGCTGCTCTTCCGTCGGAAAGCCTTCCGCTCGGGTCAGGAGGAACTCGCTCCTGTAGAGGCCTATCCCGGCGATGCGCCCATCTTTGTCCGTCGACGATGCGTGGGTATCCACTACATTTAGGTAGACCGAGAGAGGCGAGGCCACGCTTCCACCTATGTCCGTTTTCTCCACTTCAATCCACTCTTCGATTTCCGGGTCCTTTAGCCCCAGTATGAGCCGCCCATTCGTGGTGTCTACGACAACCCGACTGCCGGCTACCTCCCTGAGGGACTCAACCCCGGCAACTCTGAGTACCGGTATGCCGAAGGCCTTCGCCATGATCGCGGCGTGGGAGAGGGGGGTTCCCGTTGCCGCAATAATCGCTTTCACCCCCGCGTCCTTTGCCTCGAGAACCTCAGTCACCAGAAGCTCCTGGGTAACGAACACCGGGGCCTCCACATCGCAGACCGTCGAAAGTACGTCCTCCCGCTTTTGCCCGTCTAACCCTTCACGAAGCCGGCGGTGCAGATCCTCGATGTCGGAGGCTTTCTCCCTGGTTATCTCGTGACCGGAGCGTTGTAACCGGGTCTTGACCGATCCGAAAACTTCCGCAACCGCGCTCTCCGCCGTCGCGTCTTCTTCTTCGATCCTCTTTCTGACCTGCTCCCGAAGTCCCTCATCTTTAAGAAGAAGGATGTGAGTCCGGAGGATATCGGCCTCGGAACCAAACCCTTCCGCTCGAAGTATCTCCTCGGTAGATGCAATCTCCGCCTCCAGTAACGACATTTGCCTCTCTACGCGAGCGAACTCCGAAGCGTACGGCGCCTGAGCCGCGATCCGCCCGTTGTCGGGCGCCTGATGCGGTCGTGGTACGTCTCGAAAACAGATCGTGCCGGAAACCACCGGCGCCGTTGAAATCGGTATTCCCGCAAGGAACCTTACCCTGCCTTTGTCGTCTTCAGTCATCGTCATTACCCCTTTCTCGAAACAGAGTATCAGTGACAGGTGACCGCAAGGTGACGAGTTTATTACAAATGTATGACAGCGCAGAGTTATATAGCGTCATCAAATTGCAATACGGTCGTTATATCTGCGTAATGCCGCTCTTTTATACTCCGCATAAATGTAGGCTGTTTGGAGCCGCAATAGCACTCAATGGAGGAAATTGCTATATGAATATGGACACCATGAACCAGTACGGGAAATTCCGCGCGACGTCGCACCGTGCCGCGCTCTTCGCGCTTATTCTGACGACCATGATCGGAGCGCCGACGGTCTTCTCCCTCCCCTTCGGTCATATGGGATTGGCCAATCACCGTTCCACGGGATACATAGGACCCTCGATCGGTATGTCGCCGGTTGAATCCGGCCCGGCCACCTGGGTCGGTCTCCGAGGGGGGTGGGAGTTTGATCACGCCGTCGCCGTGGGTGTAACGGGTAATTGGCTTCTAAGCAACATCGAGGAAGAGACCGGAAACAGCGCCAACCTCGGTTACGGAGGAATAGAGTTTCGGACGTTTCTATTGTCCCAGGCCCCGGTCTCCCTCGCCTTCGATTTAACAATCGGGGCCGGTTCCGTGGGAAGCGGCGTTCATTTCATGGGGGGAGGTCACCACGATTCCGACGAGGAGTCCGACGGCTTTTTCGTGGTCGAGCCGGAGCTGCAGTTGGTGTTTCGGGCGAATCGTTTCGTTCGCCTCGAATTGGGAGCCGGATACTTTATCACCAGCGGCGTCGACGTACCGGGAATTAACGATGGGGACTTGAGTGGGCCAAAGGCGACGCTATCCATGAGCTTTGGAGACTGGCTATAGGAGCCCTCTCAGGACACGTGATACTCACCGCTGTTAGGTATAAATTCGTTCTACCGTGAGGCATTCTTCACATACCATAGAGTGGTAGGGTATAATCGGCGATGCGCTTTGGTTGATTCGGGCGCCGTATGCGACGGCCTGTGGCCGGCGGGACGCGTGACCGATTTTAGAATTGGAAGTCTGTTCATTAAAAGCTAATTTTAGAAGGAGGACCGTATGAGCGAGAAAAAAACGAAAGTAGCGGTAAACGGCTACGGCGTGATAGGCAAACGAGTCGCCGACGCGGTGGTGGCACAACCGGATATGGAGCTTGTCGGGGTCGCGGACGTCGTCAACGATTACAGGATGAAGACGGCGGCGATTCGCGGGCTGCCCATTTACGCTGCGCTCCCGGAGAAAGCCGCCGGCATGCGCGAGGCGGGTCTCAGCATTGCAGGCGATCTGGACGACTTATTGGCGCAAAGTACGGTCATCGTCGACTGTACGCCCAAAGGTATCGGAGCCAAAAACCTTGAACGATATACGAAGGCGGGGGTCAAGTCGATCTTTCAGGGAGGCGAAAGCCACACGCTCACCGGTCATTCATTTGTCGCACAGGCGAACTATGAGAGCGCTATCGGTCGCGACTCCACACGAGTCGTTTCGTGCAACACGACCAGCACCGTGCGCACACTGGTGGCACTTCGTTCAGCCGGGCTTCTGAAGAAGGCGAGAGGCGTATTGATTCGGAGAGCAACCGATCCGTGGGAATCCGACCACAGCGGGATCATGAATACCGTCGTTCCGGAGCCCCATATTCCCAGCCATCAGGGCCCCGACGCACAAACGGTTATTCCGGATCTTGAAGTGGTAACGATCGCCGCCAAGGCGTCACACACGCAGACCCACAATCACTATTGGATCGTGGAACTCTCGCGCACCGTCGAGAAAGAAGAAATACTCGATGCGTTTCGTGCCGCTCCTCGTATTGCGTTTATCCGCATGAGTGACGGTATTGTCGCGTTAAACAGCACCATTGAGCTGATGAAGGACCTTGGCCGGCCCCGCGGCGACATGTGGGAGGTAGCGCTGTGGGCAGACGTCCTGACGGTAAACGGAAACGAAGCGTACTACACCTACCAAGTGTACAACGAAGCGATCGTTGTGCCGGAGAACGTGGACGCAATTCGAGCGCTGAGCGGTGTCGTGTCGGATGCGCATGAGTCCATCCGAATAACCGACACGGCACTCGGCATGCGACGGGAGTTTCTGATTCAGGACGCCCCGGGAGATAAGAAATGAACCGTGTGTCGACGAATCCCCGGATCGACGGAGAGTCCGACCTGTCACATTCCATACACGCCGGAAAAGTTGCGGTGGTTGGAGCCGGCGGTGTCGGCGCGAGCTTTTCCTTTGCACTCCTGCTGAGCGGACTTGCGTCGGAGATCGTTCTCATCGATGCCAACCAATCCAAGGCCGAGGGAGAAGCATTAGATCTGAATCATGCGGTCCCGCACACGCATCCGACGCGGGTGTGGGCAGGAGATTACGGCGATTGTGCGGGGGCCGCGGTGACCATCGTAGCGGCCGGGGCTGCGCAGCAGTCCGATCAAAGCCGTCTGGAACTCGCGGAGAAAAATTCGGACATCTTCCGCCGGATTGTGCCGAATATCGTACGCAACAATCCGACGGGAATCATTCTCGTCGCGACCAATCCGGTCGACGTACTGACCCGTCTCACATGGGAACTTTCGGGTATGCCGGAGGAAAAGGTCCTGGGCTCCGGGACAATCCTCGACACGGCGAGATTCCGGCATCTTCTCAGTCTGCACTTTGGGGTAGATCCGCACAGCGTGCATGCCTACATCGTCGGTGAACACGGGGACACCGAGGTGCCGCTCTGGTCGCTCGCGAACATCGCCGGCATGCGGTTTCCCGAGTTTTGCGCGGTCAATAACATGAAGTGCGACAATGACGAAATGGAGAAGATATTTCGGAGAACCCGGGACGCGGCGTACGAAATCATCCGGAAGAAAGGTGCAACCTATTACGCGATCGGAGCCGGCCTCGTGCGGATCGTGACGGCGATTCTGAGGAATCAGCGCACCGTGCTCTCAGTAAGTACCCGTATCACCGATTACTATGGGATAAACGGTACCTTCCTGAGTATGCCGTGTGTCGTCGGTGGCGCCGGAGTCGAACGGTATCTTCGTTTAAATCTGAGCGACGACGAGGCTACGGCATTACAACATTCGGCGGCCGTAGTGGACAAATCGATGGAATCGATACGGCAATGATACCCCTTACGTCACGGTTGGTCGCAACTACCTCTTTGCCAGTAGCATTAACGGCCAGGGTAGGACGAGTAGCTGAACAAAAGGTGAAACTCCAATACCGAGGAGCGGTACCATCGGCATGAGCGAGGAGTATACCCAACGACCGGTCGCGAGAGCGTGGAACTCGATAGCGGCGGCGATAACCGCACCGACAATTGCCAAGATCGCCACATTTCCGGCGGTGAGCGGACGAAACCAGTCCAGTGAGCGATAGAATAGATACCCCGTCGCCCAGATGGCGACAATGATCAGCCCGTCTCCTAAGCTCGCTCTCAAACAGATTAACCAGCTCGAAAGCTCACTGAAGGGCATATTCTCGTAGAGCGGCATTTGCGCCATCTCCCAAACATAGTTGACGACCACGGAAATGAAGAACAGTCGCAGAAGGAAACGGCCCGTCGGACTTTTCAAAACAGCTCCGCCTCCCATTACCGCATCTCCGAGGCGCTTACGCTGCTTGTTCGATACCATATCGGGGTAATTGCATCGAAGGTGCCCTCACCATGGATCACTTCCATATTTGTTGCTTTTCCCCACTGATCAATTATAAACACCGATTTCCTCTATGAATGAGCGTCCGGTACGATGTTACCCATACGAGGTATCGTATGTACAGTGTATCGAGGGCGAACCGGACACAGCCATGACGGCGGCGTCCGATAAGACTGTTTCGGGCGGTTATTGAATGAGTGGATGTAGAGGACTCAGGAACAACCACCCGCTGCCGCGTTGATGTCCCCACGGGCAACCGATGAGATCGTCCTTCCCGGCGAGATATCGCGGGGTACGGCAAAGCTTCAGTCCGTTCAGAATATTACCAAAGTTGTCGAGCGGAACATGGGTAAAGGGAAAGTGTTTGACTCTGCCCGCCAGGGCATACGTAACCCGACCGATCCCAGGGGTATACGAGAATTCCTACAGTCCGGAGGTACTGGTAAGCGGTCCGCACATTCGTGATCCGGAGCGGGCGAAATGCCGGTACCAACGCGACCATCTCCGGATCGTTCGGTACCGGTAGCCTTTTTTGTGGTGTCGAATGGGTATTCGTACTCCGTTTCCTTCTACCGACGATATGTACCGAGCATACTCATGATCTCTTTTTGCTTTTCCGTTTGCTCGGTGAGATTCTCGCTTCGAATCGCATCGGCGACACAGGTGTCAAGATGATTCTGGAGAACGATGTTCTCGACGTTGCGTATCGCCGCGACTACGGCCGAAGTCTGGTTCAGTATGTCTAAGCAGTATCGATCTGTTTCAACCATTTTACTGACCCCGCCGAGCTGGCCCCGAATCCTGCTTAAGCGATCGCGTATACTCTTTTTTTGTTTATCGTCAAGCATGCCGTACCTCTGATTGTCGGTTCATATGTTTTTATACCCCGGTAGGGTATATACTATCAACCCTCACTCGTCGACACAAGCGTCTCATCCGAGTTTATCACTTGACATACCCCCTTGGGGTATATTATCTTAATATCAGTATATGAATCTTTTTTAATCGAAGGGCGATACGGCTGATTAATCCGGGCTCCTGATGAGTCCGGAAGAGGTACACAGCGCCCTTCGAAAGGAGCCACGTATGAGTAAGCAGGTTGACCACAATCACCACAATCACCACGGTGATCAACACCATGACCACAATGAACATCACAGGATGATGATCCGTGATTTCCGAACGCGGTTTTACGTGACCCTGGTGTTCACCATTCCGGTCCTCGCGTTATCGGAACTCATTCAGCAGTTCCTCGGCTTTTCGTTCACCTTTGCCGGAGCGGATTATGTCGTCTTTGGCCTGGCCACGATCATATTTGTATATGGCGGCTGGCCCTTCCTTAGCGGTCTGGTAGGCGAACTCAAGCAGAAAGCACCGGGCATGATGACCCTTATCGGTCTCGCCATAACGGTCGCGTATGTCTACAGCGCGGCCGTAACGTTCGGTCTCGAAGGGACACCCTTTTATTGGGAATTGGCAACCTTAATCGCGATTATGCTTGCGGGCCACTGGATTGAAATGGCCTCGGTATTGGGTGCGTCGTCCGCCCTTGAGAAGCTTGCCCAACTCATGCCGAATGAAGCTCACAGAAAGTCGGGAGACGACGTTACGGACGTTCCTCTCTCGGAGATCAGGAAGGGTGATATCCTGGTCATCAAGCCGGGAGAGAAAATACCTTCCGACGGGGTGATTTCTCGCGGTTCGAGCTATGTGGACGAGTCGATGTTGACCGGCGAGTCTCGCCCGGTTCGCAAGGAAGCGGGGGATCAGCTCATCGGAGGTTCTATTAACGGCGACGGATCGATGGAACTCCGGGTGGAAAGTTCGGGCGAAGATTCCTACCTTTCAAAAGTCATCAATATGGTCAGAGAGGCCCAGGCAGCTAAGTCCAAGACGCAGGCACTTTCAGATCGTGCAGCGCTCTGGCTTACGATTGTCGCGATAACGGTGGGTTTATCGACCCTCGTGGCGTGGTTGTTTGCCGGGCAGGGGTTGCAGTTTTCCATTGCCCGGATGGCGACGGTCATGATCATTACGTGCCCCCACGCTTTAGGGCTGGCGATACCATTGGTGGTAGCACAGTCCACCGCCAAGTCCGCCCAGAACGGCCTGCTGATTCGCAACCGCACCGCCTTTGAAAACGCCCGGAAGATAAGCGCGGTCCTCTTTGATAAAACGGGAACGCTTACCAAGGGAACCTTCGAGGTTAACTCCGTGAATGTCCATAGCGGTCCGTACACAGAAAAGGAAATTCTCTCATTTGCGGCAGCCTTGGAGGGGCAGTCGGAACACCCCATCGGTAAGGGAATTGTGACAAAAGCGAAGAGCGACGGAATCACCATCAAATCGGTCGATGACTTCGAGGCGATTAAGGGCAAAGGCGTCTCCGGTACCGTCGGGAGTAAGCGCGTCCAGGTGGTGAGCCCGGGGTATCTGGAAGAACAGGGGCTCAACAGGCCGCAGGGAGCGGAACGCAGGGGCGGAGTCACACGCGTCTTCGTCCTCGTTGACGGCGAAGTTGCGGGATCCGTGGCTCTTTCCGATACCATTCGACCGGAGTCCTACCGGGCGATTCAGGCGCTGAAAAAACGGGGAATCGAATGCTGGATGCTCACCGGAGATAACCGGGAGACCGCCGAAGCTGTCGCGGAGGAACTCGGAATGGATGGGTTCTTTGCGGAGGTCCTTCCCGATCAGAAGCAGGAAAAGGTGAAGGAGTTACAAGCCAAGGGAGAATACGTCGCCATGACCGGTGACGGGGTCAACGATTCTCCGGCCCTCGCCCAGGCACAGATCGGCATTGCCGTCGGATCCGGAACGGACGTTGCCGCCGCAACGGCCGATATTATCCTGGTCAACTCCAACCCCCTCGATATTACCGCGTTAATTCTCTTTGGTCGGGCTACTTATCGAAAAATGGTGCAGAACCTGATATGGGCAACGGGTTACAACGTGGTAGCCATCCCCCTGGCAGCGGGTGTTCTATACAGTAGCGCCGGTATTGTGCTTTCGCCGGAGGTTGGTGCCATTCTGATGTCCCTTTCCACCGTGATTGTTGCCGTAAACGCACGGCTATTGCGCGTCAAGAAAGAGGAATTGGAAGAGGCGACGGCCTGACCGTCCCGATTTTTGGTAATTGTAACATGATCGCAACATAGGGGTCGCCGGAATGTAACATTGAATGGATATGATTTGTACCACCAGGAGGAAACAATGGGACTTTTACTGATTATTGTGTTGCTTGCAGTGGGATACCTTATGTACAAGAACGGATTGATCCCGGCGTCTCTCGATGGCGCCGATCGAAAGGTGCCGATCGATATTATCAACGAGCGCTACGCCCGGGGTGAAATCGACCGGGAAGAATACGAGCGACTCAGACGAGATCTGAATTAAGTTTGACTTGGAGGAACAATACATGATGCACAACAACTGGGGCTGGGGAACCGGCATGGGATTTGGATACGGAGGCGGTATCGTCTCCATCCTGCTGATAGCGGTAATTCTCATCGGAGGATTCTTCTTCATACGGTGGATTATCCGTCGAACCGATGGAGACGGGCTTTCCCCCGGCGGATCAGGCCGACGTGACCCGGCGGAGATACTTAAGGAACGGTACGCGAAAGGTGAAATTTCCAGGGAAGAGTACCGAAGCATGTTGTCGGACATAAGAGGTGGAGAGTAATGATTTATAGTCGAAAATCGTTCTTGTTTGCGGTGGCACTGGCTTTTTTTGTAGCGGGAATTGCCACTGCTCAGGAGGATGCACACGGACGCGACGTCGAGGAAATTCTCCAACAGATCATACAGGTTCAGGGAGTAGAACGGGTCGGCCAAATTGACGCCAATGCGGTCGACCGGGATCTCCTTGAAGAGCTCGGAGACGGCGTCATGGGCCTCATGATTGCGGACGACGAGCGGCACGAATGGATGGATCGAATGATGGGAGGCGAAGGCTCCGCTGAGCTTGCCTCCACGCACGCCTGGCTTGGATATAACTACCTTCAAAATGACGGTAATCTCGCCTCCTTCGGCCCCGGAATGATGGGGTTCGGAATGATGGGCCCCGGTATGATGGGTGGCTGGAACTGGGGCGCGGACCGTAACGGACCCTGGTCGGAAACCTGGGGTGATCGGGGAAGCTGGTACGGCGGAACGCCGTTTAGTCGGCAGGCCGGTACCTACCTCTGGATTATCGGACTTCTCGTTTTGGTACTGATAGTCGCTATCATTGTAGCGCTCGTGCGGACCAGGACGCCCCGACACGGCTCGCAATCGGGCAAATCAGGTGAGAGCGCCGTCGCCATCCTGCAGGCTCGCTATGCCAGGGGCGAGCTTTCTCAAGAAGAGTATCGTCAAATTAAAAAGGAGCTGCGGTGAATTCGATTAGCAGGGTAGCTTATGGCCGGTGAGCGCATTCTCATCGTTGACGATGAGGCCGGCATACAGAAGACACTAAAGGCGTATCTGGAAAATGAAGGATACGCCACGGAGTCAGTAACCGAAGGCGATTGGGTGCTCCCGAGGGTACAGATATTTAAGCCTGACGTTGTTATTCTTGATATTATGCTCCCAGGAATTGATGGAATAGAAGTATTAAGACGACTCCGGCAGGACTCCTCCGTATTGGTGCTCATGCTCAGCGCCAAGGGCGAGGAGTCCGACCGTCTCGTGGGACTCAAAATGGGGGCAGATGACTACGTCGTAAAACCATTTAGTCCCCGGGAGGTTGTAACTCGGGTCGGCGTTCTCCTTCGGCGCGGTCGGGGAGCGGACGGCGACCCGGGCGACGTTATTAGATTTTCCCGAATCACCGTCGACCCGGGCAGCAGACAAGCGTGGAAAGATGCGACAATACTGAGCCTGACTCCGATAGAGTTTGACTTGCTCCTCACCCTTTCCCGCAACAGCGGGCGAGTCCTCAGTCGAGATCAGTTGATCGACCACGCCTGGGGTGACGACTACTACATCGATGAGCGTGTCGTTGATGTGCACGTTCGCAGACTCCGCAGGAAGATCGAAGACGATCCCCGAGAAGCCCGAATTATTGCCACCGCGCGAGGTGCCGGCTATCGCCTGGATTCCAATCACGCATGAAGCTGGAAACATTCTTAAAACCGAAACTTGGACGTAAGCTCTTTCTTTCCCATTTGATTGTTGTACTCGTGGGAAGCGTGGTCCTGGCGGCCGTCGCCTACCTGCACGCACCTCGCGCGCTGACACATCACATGGCGGAAATGGACGCAGCAATGGGGCGGATGCACGGCATGGGAGTGGATCTCAGGCAGAGTTTTCTTGCTGCGGTGGGCGAGGTGCTCTTCGTCGCGGGACTCGTCGCCGTCGGGGCGGCGGTAGTGGTGAGCAGTTTCGTGGCATGGCGAATTATCGGGCCAGTTCGTTCTTTGACGGTTGCCAGTAGACGTATCGCCGACGGCGATTACTCCCACCGAGTCGAGGCCGTCTGGAAGGATGAGTTGGGAGAGCTGGCCGCGTCGTTCAATCGCATGGCTGCCGCACTCGATGAAACCGAAAGGAGACGTGCGGAACTTATTGGCAATGTAGCCCACGAACTTCGCACGCCGCTCACAACGATTCGGAGCATGATGGAAGGGCTCATTGATGGTGTGTTGCCGGCGGATACCGAAACCTTTCTCGACGTACAGCGCGAGGCATCACGGCTCGGCCGTCTCACCTCAGAATTGAGCGAGCTCTCTCGTGCCGAAGCGGGGGAGATTTCATTGGAAACCAAGCTGACGGATCCGAAAGTACTGCTCCGAATAGCCGTTAATCGCCTTCGTCCGCAATTCCAGGACAAAGGTATTGCGCTGACGGTCGGGTTTCCACAACGAAACCTGCCGTGGGTCGATGTAGATGACGAAAAGATACTCCAGGTTCTGCTCAATTTAATCGGAAATGCACTCCAATATACCGACCCGGAGGGTAGCGTCCAGGTACAGTGCCAAGCGGAGGGAGATTTGGTTCGGTTTTCCGTTTCTGATGATGGAATCGGCATTCCGCCCGAGGATCTCCCTCGGGTGTTTGAGCGATTCTATCGGGTGGATAAGTCGCGAGCACGCTCCCGCGGTGGGAGCGGAATCGGTCTCACTATTGCCGCTCATTTGGTGAAGGCTCATGGTGGAACAATCGCGGTCAAAAGTAATGGGATTGGTCAAGGAAGTGTTTTTTCTTTCGTCATCCCACGACCGAAAGATTAAACAATTTATCCGTCTGACACATGGCAGAACGTATTCGTGTTGATGGGTATGAACGAGTGCGGAGTGACGCTCCGCACCCGGATGTTTGCCGCTCTTATCTGACCGCTCCAACCGTATAACCCGCCTCGGAAACTGATTGAGCGTACGTCTCCAAGGGAATCTCAGCTTGAACATTTACGGAAGCGACTCCCGACTGCAAATCAACCGTTACGGTGGAGACGCCGTCGATTTTTTCAAGCGCTTGCCGAACACTCATCGCACAGTGATCGCAACTCATATCCTTAATGTAAACTTGTTGTGTCATATCGACCTCCTGAAAAATACATTACCCCTGTAGGGTATATAGAATTATACATCGTCGATATTTGTGGGTCAAGTGCTCCCCAGAATATTTTCATGGCGTAACAAACGCTCACCGCCGTTCCCGATTTGGTTGTTCCGCTTAAGGATAGGCCGTAATACGTTTTATGATGTCCTTCCAGAGATTTGTCACTTCGATATCGCGAAATCCCGCCCGGCGAAGATTATCCACGGTTCGGCGGTTGATGTTTGCCCCATAAAGATGGAGTGGAAGAGGGTTTAGAACGTCCATAAGAGGACCGAGTATCGGGCCTTCACTGCGAACGTGCTCGAGCATGAGCACCTTACCGTCCGGTTTGCATACACGGTGAATCTCTTTGAGACCGGCTACGGGAAGTGGTACCGAGCAAAACACGCATGTCGAGACAACCGTATCGAACGTATTGTCGTCAAAATCGAGGTGCTGTGCATCCATTTCCAGGAGCGTTACGTTAGATAGGCCATGCTGCGCTTTTCGGTCGGCTGCACGTGCAATCATCGCCCGGCTGAAATCGATCGCCGTGACCGAGACGTCCTTCGGGTAGTAGGGAAGGTTTTTACCCGTACCGACTCCCACTTCAAGAACTGCACCTTTCGCGAAACTCAACAATTCTTCGCGCCACGACGACGCCATCCGCTCCATCGGGTTTTCTAATAGATCATATACGGGAGCGATTCGGTCGTACCGTTGTTGGATTTTGTTAATTTGTTTTGTCATATCATGTACCTTAGTCAAAGTTTCTTTTCACGCGCCTGCTTCCCGAACATCTTAAATATAACGCTATGGTATGTATGAGAATTGACGGCGATATTACAGTTTGATGAATTGTTTTCTCCGGACGAAATACAGTTGCCTCGTTTTGCTGTTGCCATTCGATGCCTTTGTTGGTTACGTTAGGATGTCGTAGACTACGGGGGTATGGTATGATGAAAGAAGAACAGAGGGAAAAAGTACGGAACAGGTTACGCCGGATTGAAGGACAGATTGCCGGGATTGGTCGTATGATTGATGATGACCGATACTGTGTCGACATTCTCAACCAAACGTCGGCCGTCATCGCGGCGATCAGGAACGTTGAGAATATCGTAATGGAGAACCACTTGAACACATGTGTCGTCGATGCGATTCGGAGCGGAGATCCTGAGGAACAACGCCTGAAGACGACCGAAATTATGGATGTGCTTGGCAAGTATCGGAAGTGAAGATATTCGCGGGGGCGCGAAACAGATAGATTATCTACCGTCGCGGAATTTCACATAGAGGCGGCGCAGGGCAAAAATCGCGACTGAAACGCCAATTCCCATCAGTGACAAACGTATCCAATCGTTTCGGGCAAGTGCACTGCCCATGGAGAGAATGACAAAGGCAAAGGGTGTCATACCGATAAGGCTGGCGAGAGCGTAAGTGCGGAAGGAGACCGCTTTGGTCAAACCAAGCACGTAACTTGGTATCTCCACGGGAAATATCATCCGTATAATGACGATCGCCAGAAAACCCGTGTCCCGGGGTATCCTGTTCTCCCATTCCTGCAGTCTCTCCGGGGAAACCAGTTTTACCAGAACCGGTCTGCCAAGATACCGAGCGATGAGAAAAGCGATGACGGCACCGATCCACCAGCCAAGGATGCTCAGGATACCTCCTATGGTAATACCCCATGCCGCTGCCGCTATGGGTATCAGTGGCATGGAAGAAAGGGGAAGGACCACGATCGCCGCGGCCGTCACGGCTACATAGATCATCGCCGTACCTACGGGGTAGTCGATGGCGTACTGGGCGATGACGGAAACCAACAGCGGAAAATATTGAAACGAAAACAACAGACCCGAGGCGATAAGCAGGGCGACAAGTACTCGTACAAGCAGAACCGGGAGTCTCATTTCTTCCTCCGGAAGACTCCCCAAAAAACCAATGCAAGTACCGCAACAAATATGAGCAAATGGTATACCCGTACATGGATTGGTCGGTGAAGGATATGTCGGTCCGGGGAAAACCAGGGAGACCACCGGTCGGTAGTTATACCCGGGGCCATTATGGTGTTGTTCCATTGCGGAATGGTACCGTCCATTTCAAGGTAGTGGCGGGCAAAACGTATATGGACGGCCATGTTTCGCGGTGAGCCGCGGCCGCCCATTATGTCGTTTAACCACTTGTGCCAGTCCGGGTCATCTACAATGGCACCCATGATTTGGAAACCGAGTTCTTCCATATCCGCCGGGGATACCAGGTCGGGGTCTATGTCACCCGGTCTGCGTACCCCCTGTTCTTCCATGATGCGGGCGGTGATTTCCATAACCGATTGTTCATCGGGAAAAAGGGAAAGTGCCGGGAGTACAAACAGGAGCAGAACGAAGACGGTTAATCGAGAACGACTGTGCATCTGTAATCAGTATATCAGCGACCTTGAGCCGCAGGTGTCGAACCTACGATTTTTCGGACTTTGTTTGTATAATGTAGAAGAAATGAACAAGCAAAAAGGAATTTGGAAGCATCTATAGGTAGCAGCTGGTATCTGAAATAGTTCAAATTTATCATTATTAAAACTATCTGACTTTTCAACACCAAGAATATCAATAAATGATTCATCATTTTTTTCACTAGGCAAATAGACTGATATCAGAGGAGAATCAGTCACCTCTCCCCATCTACCATTTGTCAAATTCCAAAGCTCTTGGTATTCATCTGTACATACGTATTCTTTCCAGAATTTAGGGCCTTCTTTAAAAAAGTTTTCATGTGTAAAGTTTTTACTCTTCCCTACCAATTCAAAAGACGGTTTTTCGACTATTTTATAATCCATATCATTTCCTCCTTTGATTTCGATATGAAAAGAAACACGATTATATGCCGATAATTTAACCTCAGAGCTGCGCACTTCTCGTGGATTAATACCATGCATATTCCGGAATGCTCTAGTAAACGCATTTGGTGATTCATAACCATATTTCAGAGCGATATCAATGACTTTTTCATTCCCAGCAGCGAGATCAGAGGCTGCTAAATTCAATCTTCGTCGTCTGATATATTCAGCAGGCGTAATCCCAATGATTGCATAAAACATTCGCTGAAAATGAAATGATGAACAATTGGCTATCTTTGCTACTTCTGAAATCAGTAGTTCATATTTAATATTATCTTCAATATAATTGATTGCCATATTCATTCTTTCAGACCATTCCATTATCATGCTTCCTTGTTATGCATAGTAATAAATTTTAATTCTATGATCTCACCTTTTTATGCGATGCGATGTGTGTTTATACATTTCCAAACTGGCACGGATGCCAGTTTGCCTATATATAATCCCTTCTCCCAAAAAAGGGCGGGGTAATTGCATCTAACGTCCTGCGAATAGCCGAAGTTACCAAGGCATTCACCTGTCAACAATGTCCTTAGCTTTCTGTAAACCATCTCCATGATCAGTACCTGTGTCCACATAACGACAAGCTCAGCGGTTGGCTGCGTTCCCGAAGCAAAGCGGAGGGATTGGCGCGGCGGTGTAATCATCCCGCCTTTTGTGCAGGCGATAACTTGGCACCGTCCCGGTTGTTGGCTCTTCGGTAGTCCAGCGGAGTGATCCTACCGAGAGCTTTGTGG
>MDTD01133561.1_pt1 | contig 17598 bp, 11 predicted proteins | sample 811221 | NCBI WGS metagenome assembly MDTD01 (sample SAMN05326646, study PRJNA326480) | marine metagenome | isolation source: seawater | place: Pacific Ocean: South West | collected 2011 | reverse complement strand
TGATGAACAAAACATATGAATGGATTAATGATAGGAATGATTTAGAACATGTTTCAGATTATGATTCGTTTAAAAATAATTTTATTCAAACATTTTATGAAAAAATAGCATATGATTCAATCTTTATGTCAGTATCAGAAGAAGAATTATTTGACTTAAAATATTTAGAAGAAATAAATGAGTTATTTTTATCATTAAAAAGTTTAAATGATTACTATGGATTAAAACTTTGCGATGATAATTTCATGGATTATTTTGAATTTATTAAACACAATGTCGTAATTCATGAATTTAGTGATGATGAATTATCTGATGAAGATGAGATTCACTAGAAGATTAAAATAATGTATATATTATAATGAAAGGATTTCATAAATTAGAACAAGGATGTCCAGATGGAATACCTTTTTCAAAATGTAAAGCTTATATGAAAAAAGGAAAAAAAACCAAAAGAAAAAAGAAAACAAATAGAAAGAAGAGATCAGTGAAACGCACTCAAGTTCCACCTAAAGGAGTTGTAATTCGTAAAAATGATAAATTATATAGGAGCGATGGTAGAACTTTAAAATTAATTTAATTTATTTATAAATTATTATTATAATGAGTAAAAAATTACATCATTATGGTTACACCGAAGAAGAATTAAATTCTAAAGATACTCATACTAATTATACTATACAAGAAAGGAATTTTATATATAAAAATAAAGATGGAACAATTAGAGTAAATTATAATTCACCATCAGATGAATTTATAAACGAATATATACCTGAAGATTTAGACGCACCAGTCACATGGAGGGATGTACTAACTATGGGTATGATACAAGAACAAAAAACACCTGATCAAACTAATAGAATATTAAGATCAGATATACAATACAATAATATTGAAATAAAATATCCGAGTAGAAAAAAGATAGATAAACAAACTAAAGATCATGTAAGTAGAATATTATCCGATATGGAAACACTATTACAAGATTCTCCTAGAGATAAAGCAACTTATGAAGAATTTGTTAAAGCTAGACAAAGTTTAACCAAAGTAATAGCAAGTTCAAAAAAAACAAATCCCACAAACGTAAAACTCATAAACGTAAAACTCATAAAAGTAAAACACATAAAAATAAATCACATAAACGTAAATCATGTAAATTTAAATCGCATAAAAGTAGAGCTGGCCATATTTAAATACGCTTGTAAACAAATAAATATGGTGAATATTTAGTACATTTTTCTGTATTTACTCTTGAAATATGACTATCATTATATTCATACCATGATTCATCTAAATAATTCTTACAAACAGCATAGTAATGGCCACCTCCTAAACCACCACTGTGAACCGCGAAGCCACTTAACGCGTATTGATTACTTTTCTTACCGGAATAATTAATATTATAATCTTTAAGACTTAATATCAATGGATATTCTAAATATTTATCTATTTTCCTATTATGATTATATCTTTTAAGCAATATAAATAAGACATCAGATGTCTTCCACAATCGCGTTTGCTTGTATGGTCTAACTTTATTTTTACATGAATCACATTGCCACATGTTATTTTTATCCAATCTATATTTTTTCATGTATTCCGTCAAGCAACAATCTAAAGAAGTTGCTTCTTCTGGTATTTCTAATGATAACACTTGAATAGGATCATGATTTGTTGTATAGTATTCGCAATCAGTGCAACTTGTAATACAGAGCAATTGAGAATAAAAATTTTCAACGATATAAGAATAATCTTTTTCATAAAATCTCTTCCATGTTTGGTTACTCTTAAGATTTATTTTATCCGCTTCATCTTCTATTTTTTCACTAAAAGTCATTTGTACTTTTCTCCCAACACCTTGATGTAATAAATCTAAAAATAGCGTTAAAAATTCATCTACATCATTTTGTGAAAAATTACTAAAGTAAAGGTCTTTTTCTAAACATAGCTTTTGAAATCGTTTTAATAAATTAATAGGATTTATGATATTATTATTTTCATTTGACCACATATTTCTTTGAAATTGAAACCATTCATAAAGTAGTGAATCTTTATTTGCCCTTTTACATTCATTAAAAAATTTTTCATTGTTTGGATGAAAAGTAATCAGATGACTTAAACATTGTAATGCGGAATTCATATAACATGTATTTCCTAAATTTGCTAAACCTTTATTACCCGCATAAATTATATTCATGTTTTTAGACATTTATTTAATAAGGTATATCTTAAATTTGTTTAAATATATTATTTTATGTCTTATCTCCATAATTCTTAATTAACTAGATATATTACTAGGTTTTATCAACGCAGTTGTGCCACGAGCCACCAGACCAATCAAAAGACGTGCTGAGCGTACAATTCAAATAACTGAATTACTTTATATTATTCACGCATTCACACATTTCCCACCCTTATTACTAATACCCTGATCCCTTTTATATTTACATTTTTTTCCAATTTGTTTTCCATAATCTTCACATTGTTTATTCTTGTTACTCTCACTGATATTCACATGCATGGAAAATTTCTTGTTTTCGCACGTGGGTGGCGGGGGATTGACATCAGTACAGTTGGGTTCGTATGAAACGTTTTCGTGAAAATTTGTCTTACAATTTAATCCACGTGTAATGCCGTAGTTTTCGCAAAATGCTTCATCTATGAAATCGTTTTCTATCTGCGATACATTACCGCCACCGTCCTTGAGCGCATTATTGCACCGGGCTGGAGGAGGGGGGGAGGGTGCCGCGATACATTTATTTTTACCGATGCCGGTTGGATCGCCCTCAAATTCACAGCCGGGATTTTTTGTTAAGCAATCGTCTATCTGGTTTCGTGGTGTATCACTTTCATTAATTAATTTGTTACATATCTCTTCTTGCGAAGGGGTGTACTCCTTAATAGTTTTTTTACAGCAATCTGGGAATCCGGTTATACAATCTCCAGTAACATCTTCGGTGCTCGATTCCGTGTTATATTTGGAAGGGCACCCCCCAGAATTTGAACCTGCCCATCCACTAAAATCTGGGGGAATCTTATACTCAAAGCATTTATTTCCATCGATAAAATGCTTTTTAATACATGGAGGCGGAGGCCGAAGAAGCGAAGTTACTTTACAACAGGCCGGATCACTGGTTTCACATGGTAAACCATTGTGGTTAACATCCAGAACTTCCGCCTGAGGATCCAAAATATAACTGGAAGGACACTCCCCATCACGTAATCCCCATTCGGTCGGCAGAGTGGATTTCAAACTTTCTGGTAGACTGTACTGTAAACATTTATTTATTCCTTCCGGAGTTGTTAATTCTTTATACATTGTAATACATGGTTCCTTGGGGGGGCAATATTTCATGCCCTCTTGCGAACGACAATCATCTGGACTTTTACATTCCCATTTACCTTCAACAGTATTTAAGCAGTGTTGAGATTCTTCAGAACACCAATTCCAATCCTCATCTGGGGGCGTTCCGGGGGGCGGTACGGTGCGGTGCCAATTCTTGGGTAGATTGCCACTATTAAAACAGTTCCACCCCCCTGGTGGTGATGGTGGTGATGGTGGTGATGAAGGTGATGGTGAAGAGTCATCACAGAAAATAAATGATTTCGGCATTCCTTTGGCTAAACACTTATCTTTACTATGAATAGTACACACAACCGGACTAGCAGCAGTATCTAAACATAAAAAGTCATTACCACATCCGGCGTCTATATTTTGACATTCTTCAAGAGTCATAATCCGATCATCATTATCCGTCACTCCTTCCACCATGAACACCCTATTTACAAAAAGACAAAGTGCTATACCAATTACAATACCCATCAACAACTTTTCTAAACTAATTTCCATATTTTTATTTATATATATATATATAAATAAAAAATATTTAAAAATATATATATTTTATTATATAAATGAGTGAATCAGTTGATAATGTATTAGATACTATAAGTAATTCAGAAAATATCGAAGATGTTTTTGTTAGTGAAGGCGAGGTATCCACCGAAGAAGAAGTAGTAGAATCTGATCCCGAAGAATCTGATCCCGAAGAATCTGAACCTGAAGTAGAACCTGAAGTAGAACCTGAAGTAGAACCTGAAGTAGAACCTGAAGTAGAACCTGAAGTAGAACCTGATCCTGTAGAACCTGATCCTGTAGAACCTGATCCTGTAGAACCTGATCCTGTAGAACCTACTGTAGAACCTGAAGTAGAATCTGAAGTAGAACCTGATCCTGTAGAACCTGATCCCGTAGAACCTACTGTAGAACCTGAAGTAGAACCTGAAGTAGAACCTGAAGTAGAACCTGAAGTAGAACCTACTGTAGAACCAGAGAAATTAAACACACCCATTCGCAGAGGGCGTCGGGGACGTAGAGGAATATCTATGAAAGACCTAAAACGTCGATAATTGATAATTATAATAATCTAAGTTAAACTATTTAGATTAACATTGAAAATTAAACTTAATATAATTTATTTATTAAACTTTATTTTAAAACATTTGTTTAGTTAGAGTAAGCAAGACCACCCATACCAGACATGATTCTAAGGACATTGTAGTTGACTGCGTATATTGTGCCACCTTCAAGGGCAGTGGGGTCTGTTACTAATTGAGCATTATCTATACGTGAGAAATTACACGTACCGGATGGCTGATGTTCTTCTGGTTTAAGGGCAAACGAATAAATACCAATTGTATCACGTAAATTACAAGATGCGTAATCGGTGATCGATATATCCGTTGCTAGTCCACCTGGCCCTGTATGATGTTGCCATATTTGAGTTCGAGTAAAGTATGCCTTGGGTCTCGATTCAAACCGATCATGACCATTCAATTTAATATTATAATTTGTATCTACCAAAGTTTTAAAATGATAGCTTGCATCTTTAATATTGGTCCATATTAATTCCTTTACTGGATGATTAAAATTTAATTCATTTACTGTACTAGATTCTAATGAATGATACTGAAGCTGTTCAATTAAGTATTCATGAGATACCTGAGCGAATCTTCTTCTTTCATCTGTATCTAAGTAAATATAATCAACATACAAATCACATGAAGTTGGCGCACTATTGGCTACAGAATTCCACTCTACAATGAGTTTCACTTCATGGTATTGAAGTGCAATGAGCGGTAAAGCAAGACCTGGATTGCGACAAAACCAGAATTGAAGAGGTACATATATAGAATCAGTGCGCGTGAAGCTGTCATTCTGAAGAGGGGGCGCCGCACTAGCCCAATGCTGACCTGCATTCACACCACCCATACCAGACATATTTTGAAAAAGAGTTCCACCATTTGAAGAACCATCTGATACAATAGCACTAGTATTTCTTTCTGTTAATTCAGAAAATACTTCCATCCAGTCTCCAGTATGTTTATCAATTGTTTGACCACCAATTTCGATTTCAACATTGTCTATCATAAAAGAACCTGCATTGGGGAAATAAGTTAAATTTGAAGCATTTGTTTTGAGCTCTGCTTGGAAATACATTCTATAAATTAAATCACCATTTCTCGATATAGTAGCCGTTTGTCTTTTACCATCACCAAGACTCCCAGAAAAAGTCTGCTGAATCGCTTCCATCGAGAAGTTTGTGTGTCGGCGATACACAACCTTAAAGAAAGTGATCTGCGGGTTTCCCGTGAGATAAATATCCTGAGCGCCATAAGCAACAAGTTGCATTAATCCACCTCCCATATTACTTTATACTTTACTATACAAAAAAATTTCTGTGAAATTAACTAAAATAATATTATTATTTATTTTAAAAATAAGTATTAGAATTTAGTTCGAGTAGGCGAGACCACCCATACCCGACATGATACGGAGGACATTGTAGTTAATAGCGTAAATTGATCCAAGGAGACTAGCATTTGTCGCAATAAGTTGAGCATTATCAATTCGTGAGAAATTACATGTTCCTGAAGGTTGGTGTTCTTCAGGTTTGAGTGCGAAAGAGTAAACTGCTATTGAATCATCGCTGGCCGCAACGTCTCTAAAGTCAGAATCCGTTGTAAAAGGATAGTTGACGGTGACACCTATACCGCCAGGACCTGTATGATGTTCCCATATTTGTGTGCGTGTAAAATATGTATACGGTCTGGGTTCAAAACGATCATGACCGTTTAATTTTATATGATAATTACCATCAGAAACATTATATTTTCCCTCATAATAACCAGAAGCATTTGCGGGTACATTATCGCCCGTCCATACCAATTCCTTTACGGGATGATTGAAATTTAATTCATTTACTGTGCTATCTTCTAAAGAATGATACTGAAGTTGTTCAATTAGGTATTCATGAGACACCTGAGCAAATCTTCTTCTTTCATCTGTATCTAAATAAATATAATCAACGTATAAATCACAAGATAAGGGGGCGCTATTAGTTAATGAATTCCACTCTACAATGAGTTTCACTTCATGATATTGAAGCGCAATAAGAGGTAAAGCAAGACCCGGATTACGACAAAACCAGAATTGAAGCGGTACATATACTTCTTTAGTTCCTGAACCAGCCTCTCTGCCACGAGAAACACCACCCATCCCGGACATGTTCTGGAAAAGAGTTCCTCTATTTTCTCTGTTAGTTATTGTTAATGTTTCATTTTCTTCGGTTAATTCGGCCCATACTTCCATCCAGTCTCCAGTATGCCTATCAATCGATTGTCCACCAATTTCAATTTCAACAGTGTTAATCATCCTTGCTCCAGGATTATCAAAAATAGATTTTACAGTAGTGCCATCATCAGCGTCTACTCCAGCCGCCAAAACAGCTTGGAAATACATTCTGTAAATTAAATCACCATTTCTCGATATAGTAGCCGTTTGTCTCTTACCATCACCAAGACTCCCAGAAAAAGTCTGCTGGATCGCTTCCATAGAGAAATTGGTGTGTCGGCGATACACAACCTTAAAGAAAGTGATCTGCGGGTTTCCTGTGAGATAAATATCCTGAGCGCCATAAGCAACAAGTTGCATCAATCCACCTCCCATATTACTTTATACTTTACTACACAAAAAAATATAAGAAAATTAACAAAAATAATATTTTTTTTATTATTTTATTGAAATTATTTATCTTAAAAAGAAGTATTAGAATTTAGTTCGAGTAGGCGAGACCACCCATACCCGACATGATGCGGAGAACATTGTAGTTAATAGCGTAGATGGTTAGTTCATCAGCAGTGGCGCCGGTGCCAGTAACTAATAACTGAGCATTATCAATACGAGAGAAATTGCATGTTCCAGAAGGCTGGTGCTCTTCCGGCTTGAGGGCGAAAGAGTAAACAGCGATCGTGTCATTCAAATTACCATTGCCGCCAGCAGTGGCAGTGGCATTAATACCACCAGGACCAGTGTGATGTTCCCATACCTGGGCACGAGTGAAATAGTTACCCGAGCGCGCGGCAAATCTGTCATGGCCGTTTAATTTAAGCTGGAACTTAACAGTTTCAAGAGAGCTGACACCGAATTTTAAGTCACCTAAAATACCAGAAGCATTCTGAGAAGCAGTCCAGATTAATTCCTTAACCGGGTGATTAAAGTTTAGGTCAAACGTAACCTTCGTGTCAGTGTAATACTGAAGCTGCTCAATGAGGTATTCGTGGCTTACCTGAGCAAATCTACGACGCTCGTCGGTATCAAGGTAGATGTAATCAACCCAAGTTGTCATATCGACATTTGCGGCGTCAGAACTTAGAGTAGTAATAAGCTTAACCTCGTGATACTGTAGGGCAATCAACGGCAAAGCAAGACCAGGGTTGCGGCAAAACCAGAATGGTAATGGAACTAATACCTGAGTCTGTGGTGTAGCACTGTCTTTGACACCGCCCATACCGGACATATTCTGGAATGTCGTCCCCGTAGAAGTAGTAGTAGAAGTCTGACCGATAAGAGAGCCGGGGTTAGACTCAGTCAACTCGGCCCAAACTTCCATCCACTTACCGGTGATCTTGTCAATCTTCTGACCGCCAATCTCAACTTCAATGGTATCAAATAATTTGGCACCAATGTTTACTAAACCAGTAGACGGAAGACTAGTTAGTTCATGGTAAACTCTGGAAATTAAATCACCATTGCGAGATATGATGCTGGTCAATCTTGCAGAAGCACCGGGGTTTCCGTTGATAGTCTGCTCAATTGCCTCCATAGAGAAGTTGGTGTGTCTGCGGTAGACAACCTTGAAGAAAGTGATCTGCGGGTTACCCGTAAGGTAAATGTCCTGAGCGCCATAAGCAACAAGCTGCATTAATCCTCCTCCCATATTATTTATACCTTAGTTTAGAAAAAAATTTTAGAGAAAATAAACTAATTAATTTTCTCGCAGAATTCTAAAATTAAATATTTATTCATGACTTAAACAAAAATGAAAATAATAAAACTACCATAATTGATTCATAGAATGTTAAAGAAGTAAATTTAGAATCATCTCCACCAGTATTCCTTACTATCTTAGGCCACATTAAATTATAAGTTTTCTGAACAATATAAGATCTAATTAACAAGATAATTATCACAGTAATACTTAAATTAAATATTCTTTCCAGTTTAAATTCTTCATATATTTTTTGTAATTCTATTCCTCCAATCATTTTATAATGATAAATATTAATTTATTTCGAAAATAGTTTTTCTGTTTCTTTACTATCCATCTCTAAATCTAATACTTGTTTTACTGGATTCATAATTTGATTTGTGATATAAAATTCATAATCTAATTGTAAATTTTTATCTTTAATATAATCAGCATGTTCAATTCTATCACCCTGCTTTACATTTCTTAATCTTGGTTGACCCTTCCTTGATCCACTCTTATATGGATTTTCATAATCATAAAGGATATCATCTGTTAATTGAATATAAGCATATGGAATCCTATCATTTGACTTAGGTTTATTACCTGGATCACGAACAGCCATCCTATCTGCTAATACTTTATGAGCTATACTCTGAGGATTCTTATAATATCCCCTTAATGATTTTGTGATTACAAAATAACGTGTTGAAAATTGGGCATCTCTTATTTCAGATAATGTTTGCTTTAACCATTCTAAAGCAGATTCAAAATTTTTCTCAATCATAATTTTTTCAATAACATTTCCAAATACATGTTTCACAATTGGAGCATTATCCCGCCTCTTAAGAACAATACCCATGGAAGTGCGTTTACAATCCTCTGTACTAAATTCATATTTATCCCCTGTGTATCGTTTCTTTGATATCAAGATAAAAGGCCAGAATGTTTTCTCATATTCTAAATCTTGTGGATGACATAAGAGTGGTTTGCGATATTCTTCTTCAACTGAACCATCTTCATCTTCAACCAATAGTTTTCCTTTTGTAATATAATCCCCCGCCTCTATACCACATTGAATACAATGTGCTAATGCTTCTTTGCCTTCTAAAAGTCTATCATCCTTATAACGACTGAATTTTACAAATACTGAATCTGTGTCTCCATAAACCACTTCGGGTTCTGGATATCCTTTCTTTTCAGCCCATATTTTGACACCATTTGAAGCGTCTTCAATACGAGACCTACCCACACTTGTTGTGCAAGCGGCTAAATTCATTTTGTAAACCGTGCTTGTTTTTGCCCCTAATTGACCATAGACTGAATTTGCTGTAACTTTATAAGCTAATTGAAGACCATCTAAGACCTTCTTTTTAAATTCATCATCAGTTTGTTTGATTAATCCTCTAGTTCTCTTTCTCGCATCAAGTAGATGTCTTAATACAGCGGGAATAATACCCATTTCTTTTTCTCCCTCTTGAAACATACCTTTACTTTTCATATATTCTGGTTTCATGAAATAACAAGTTGTTTGAGTTCCCGCATCTATCTTTTCAATAGTGTCACCTTTACCTTTATTCCGATAAATCCAATCTTGATATTTAATTGTATAATAATTATCTTCTCCAATTTCTTCTAAAAGACTTGTATCTTCAATAAGTGTTTCATGTGAAATATTTTTTTCAATGATTGAAGAAGGATATAGTGAAGCATAGTCTAAAACAGATACAGGATCATCAAGGTAAATTCCGGGTGTAGGATCTAACACAATCGCTCCTTCATAACCTTCTATTCCATTTTCTGCTTGAATTTTAATACGCTTTAACCATTCATCATATTCCCACTCCTTCCCATATTTTTCATCTACTTCCATTTTTTCTCTAATATCCTTATCACTTGAACCATTCTTATACATCTTAATATAATCATTGAGCCTCGGAATTTTCATCAGTTCTGGAATTTTAGTATTTCTTTCGGCACACATCCTAGATACAACTGAAGTTACTTTTACACCTTGACCTCTTAAGAAGATATAAGATGCCGGGACATAAGATACATTAGCCATACCAAGATTATTCGGAATAATATCTAGTAGCATGAGTAAATGAATACATAATTCACAATCCTGAACACAATACTTAGCTACTTCTGCTCTTCCAGCAGCACCACCATCTTTATGCTTATCAAATATATCCTGTGGTGAAATATCATCCTTATTTAAACACCACTCAACTTTATGATATTCACTTAAGTCTATATTTAATTCATCTTGTAGAACGAGTGTTTTTGGTTCAACTCTTTCAATCTTAAATTTCTTACCATCTTCAAATAATTCCTCACCAATATTATTATGAGTTCTAAATGATACATAATCTCCATTTTTTAGATGACCTGTATCTGAAACAGATACTCTTTTATCTTCAATATTCTTGAGTTTTCCTCTCATGAAATGTGCAGCGACATTATCAAGTTTATAAGATTCAAGATTATGTCCTTTTTGTACTTCTTTTTGAATATCAAATAGTATACGACCATCCATTACAATATAATTAAGAGTATTATCGCCAAGAGCAGATGAGCTAAGTTGCTGTGTTTTCATAACACATCTCTTAGATGTATGTTCTTTGGATTTCCATTGTGTACTATCCATCTTACCGAAATTTAAAAATTCTTTTAATTGGCACCCCTTCGCATGTGAATAATTATTACATTTTGGATTACACGGGAATAATACAGATGCTCTATCATAAATATATTTAAAATCAAAACCAAAGATGTTGTATCCTGTAATAAAATCAGGGTCCATCTTTTTAATGATATTCCTCCAACCGAGTAGTAAATCTTTTTCTGTATCACATTTTTCAACTGTAATACCTTCTAAATCATCGCATATTTCAGATACAGGTAATCCTTCTTTGTTCCCAATGACTAAAATATGTCTAAATGTTTCTCCCTTACTGTAATCATAAAATACAGTTCCAATTTGAATAATAGGATCACCTAAATGAATAATATTTTCATCTTTCAATTCCCCTTCAATAATTTCGCAGATAGCTTTTATTGAAGCGTCTCTTTCTTTAGACTTCAGAGAGAGATTTTTGATATCATCTAGTATTGTATTTCTCTTATCTCCCGGTTCATCGCTTATGATCTTAAAGACTATATTTTCAATAGTGTCCTCTGTTGGTATCTTGTTAAGACTGATACTATTAATATCGATTCTATCTAGTTTAGATTGTGTGAGCGTGTTCTTATCTCTAAGAAATCCATAAGTGAATAATTGTGTCAGATTCTTTTCTGGATCTTCATTGAATATCGTTCCAATTTTCTTTAAGAGACTCTGATAACTATCAAATATTTCAGATGCGAACTTCTTATAATTTTTAATTGCCATAGGAAAATCACCATGTAAACTGTCACACTCAATATCAAAACTAGCTACACGATAATTACTCGGTGTATCATTTTCATGCTTGGAAATATCCTTATAAGATGTTGTATATTCAACAGAATCAAAGAGTCTAGATTTATAATCACCTTTATCTGTATTGTCTATGTGAACCCAACCCGTAGGATCAATCCCCGTATCATGAATAAATTTAATAATAGGATGAATGCTTGACTCATAAAGATTACTATCATTGTTAATACTACTCCTTGTCTCTTTCCATTCTTTATGAATCTTGAGTCGCATACCAGATAATTCTTCTTTTGTGTTGTAAAATTTCTTTGTTTCAGTGATAAATTTTCTCATTTCACCATAACTATCAAAATACATCTTCATGAAATTAAATGTTTGAATATTCTTTGTATTTGGATTCCACTGAACACCATAGAAATCCTTTGCTGTTACGATTTCAATCCTTCGGTGTATTTTATCCTTTGATATATGTTTCACGAGTGTTTTTGCCTCATTAATATCCCATGTATTTGGAACTTTAATAAAGAAATAAGGTTTATAACCATAAACATTGCATACAATCCGCTTATCATTTTCATCAATGCCGTAAATAGTCAATACAAACTCTTTATATTTTAAGATTCTGGTCTTTTCAACACCTTTCTTATCTACATAAGTTCCATTGGGTTTTTCCTTATTCCAATCATCAGATAAGATATCAACGATTTGAAATGTTTTGAAATCACTCATTTTGTTTATATTTAGTTAATTTATAAATACTATTTAAATCAAATTTATCAAATTTCTAATCTAAACTAATATTAATATGAAAGAATTAAGTATATTACTAATTGGTGTAATCGCAATCTTCGCTTTCAGTAATTATTTAAGAAGAAGTCTTTATTTAGATAAGGTAAAATCTAGAGTAAATAACAAAGCATATTATGTTCGTAAATTACCAGATAAACAAGAAGCGGCAGACAAATTAGCGAATATAGGTATTAAATTACAAAATTTAATTGATGGTTTAGATCTAGAAGACAAAGAAAAAGGAAAATACAACAAGAAATTAAAAGATAACTTTAATTCAGATTACATAACTGAAAATATTCCTGGATCTCAATATGTCGCATACAGTGTGAATAAAGGTGAGGAGTTATCACTGTGTGTCAGAGAAAAAAATACAGAAAAGTTTATGGATGATAATATTATCTTGTTTGTCGCTATTCATGAATTATCACACATTATGACACCTGAAAATGGTCATACGCCTTTATTCTGGGATAATATGAAATATTTACTAGAACAAGGCGCAAGGATGGGTATTTATAAACATGTTGATTATGGTAAATACCCTGAAATGTATTGTGGAATGGAGATAACTTCAACGCCTATGAAAGTATAAAAAGTATAAATAAATTCTTTATAATTAATATCTAGTCTTATATTAATATCTTAATGAGTGATCCTTATTTAGATTTTAGTAACAAGAATGATGCTTCTAATATTCAAGTGAATATTTTTCATGTAAGCGACACTTTAAGAGGCACACCCATGGAAAAAAGAAATGATATTTTACATAAAGAATGCTATGTATTTAATCCTGAAAATAGTAAACCGACTGTTCTAGATATAGATTGCAAACCAAAAGTAGTCAAGGATAAGATATATTTAACTGATACCATAGAAATATTATTCTCTAAAATAGCTCAACACTGTGTTAAAGAAGATATTTCTGGTAAAAGAATATTTGCTTGGTTAGACTTAAATCCAAAAAATGATTATTCTTTGAGATATTGTTTACCATTAGGGATACAATATGATGATTTGGGATCATACATGAATTTATTTTCGGATAAGAAATATGATGATAGATTTTGTTCTCCAGATGGCGAATCTAAAAGAGAAACCAGATTTTCATCTGATATATACAGCTCCTATAAGAGCTACTATGATAAAATGAGAGATATTAAAGGATTGAAACCTAATACAAATATTTATTTCTGTACTCTGGATGATGCGATTAAATACTCTAAAAAACATATGAAAAAAATGAGTGATGTAGTTTTACTGAATGGATTATTAAAAAAATATTTCCCTTTGATTTCCGAAATAAATGAAGATGACAGTGAATATCATGCGAAAATATTAAATAAAATAGAAAAAATAGACACTTTTAAATCATTACAGAAAGGCTATAGATATTTTCCTATTAGTTGTCGTCCAACTACACTAATCTATGAAAATAGATTTGAAGAAAATAGTATTGATTTATTTAAGATTTTTAAAGAATTTACAGTAGATGAAAAAACTCCTTATATAAGAATTTTCATTGATAACTATTTAGATTCATGTATGAAATTAGATCGCAATAGTATTTATAATGAATACTCAGTTGAAAAGAAAACAGTTACAAAAGAAATATTTGAAATATGGAATCGTAGTATTATGATTCATAATGGTTTTACGATGCCAGAAAGAATTGATATGATAAATACATTATCGTTTATCATTTATGATAAAGATACTACAAATTATGCTACTATGCTATTGTATTCTGATGGTAAAATAAAATTATATTGTGGCTCTATGATGAGAATATCAGAATTCTCAAACAAAGTAGTGATTGGATTTATTAATAGAGCGAATGGTATTATTAGAAAATTAAATAACAGTGAAATATCTCAAAATGATACTAAGTTACCAATATTATATAAGGATCCTGAAAGAATTGATTGTAGTTATGTTTATGAATTACCGGATTATAATCAAACCATGTTGGCAAAACCATTTAAAAAATTTTATACAGAATTTACTATCTTGGAAGATTCTCAAGAAGAGCCATTACATTTATTATATAATAAATCTTCTGGTTTTTATGATCCCAAAAAGCTATATAGTTTTATATCACTGCTAAAAAAGAGAAACACCGATGAAAATAAGATAATGCAAGTCATTAAAGATAGATATGGATTATCTTTAAAGACAGCAAAAGAAGAGATAGAGAATTGGACGAGAGCTTTTCAGGGTAAATTTAATAGAAATGATTTTAGAGATATTGGAATTTCGATAATCATTGAAAAGGTTTTGGACCGAGTAAAAGTATCTTTTATAGGATTAGGTGGTTTTAGTGAATTACATGAATGTATGGATACAATTAATTTTATCATGGGATTATACAAAGCAAAGCGTATTGATAAAGAGAGTCTAAAAAGCGAATATAGTGATTTATTTAAGAAAGGTTCTGATAAAGAAGTAAAAGAATATACAAAACCCGATGAAACATTTACAGAAGTTGTTCATCAAGAATTACCAGAAATAAGAGAACCTGTAAGAGAAGAAATAGTATTACCTCCCTCTGAATTAGATCAATCCTCGGCTGACCAAGCATTGGTAGATCAAGCCGTAGCAGAAGATCAGCCAAGAGAAGAAATAGTATTACAAACAGATGAAGTTCATGAAGAAGATGAAGAGGATGAAGATTCAGATGAGGATTCCGATGAGGAAGATGATTATGGTCGTATTAGTAGTAGTAGTGATGATTCAAGGAGCAGTAGTGGTGGTGGTGGTAGTATTCTCATGGCAGGTGGAGGAAAAGAAGAAGATGAATCTAAATATCCAAACAAAAGATATTACATTAAACGTCTTGAACAAAGAGATCCTAAATTAATTAAATTTAAACCAAAGAATTCAAAGGATGGATACTCTTATAAATGTCAGGCAGTACATGATAAACAACCGATAGTATTAACAAAAGCTGAATTAGATGAAATTGATGAAAAGGCCGGTTTTAAAAATGAAGGAATAAGTTATTCAAAAGCAATTCAAATACAAGGTGGAGATAGACCTGAATTATATTATATTTGTCCTAAATTTTGGGATAGAAAACATCAGATACCATTAGATCCATTAAATAAAATTCATCCTATTGAAGGAGTTGATTATACGCCATTTGTATATTCAAAAGAGATGAAAGATAATGACTGTTTTATCTTAGAAAGAACAGGAAGACCCGCAAATAGAACGGACCAAGATTCATATTGGAATCGCAATGAAAAAGATAAAGATGATATATCAAAATACAATATTCAATTTATACTTGATGATGTTCATCCTGATTTATTAGCTTTACCATGTTGTGGTAAGAAACCTGTGAAATACGATATTTCCTCATATGTAAATGTATTAATTCAGAATCCAGGTGAAAAATCTTATTGGGAAATGGGTAAAATCACAGGTAAAATAAATTCAAAAGATGAATATCCCATTACGATTAAAGGATCTAAATCTCAATATTTTCATATTAGTCTCTTGAAACCCTTTAAAGGATCAAATGATAGATTATCGAATGATTTCCCTCTGAAAAAGAATAGTAATGGCCATGTTCATCCTATACTAAAAGACTTGTTTCATGTAAGAAAAGAAGATCCGATACTAAACAAGAGTGAAAACAATGGATTTTTCAGAAAGGGTATTCAACAAGGTTCAGACAGTTTTTTGGAATGTCTGGATTTAATTCATCGTGAAAATAGAAATAATCCATCCATAAAACGCGATAATATAGATTTAGATAGATTTAAGAAAGATATCATAAAAGATATAAAATCTAAAAATTTTGACATTTATTCAGTTGGTGGAGGTTCATTTGTTCAATATTTTAGAGATGAAAATGTTGACTTAACCAAAACCACCGATAAAATAAGAGAAAGTGTCTTAGATAATTTTGAAAAATATCTAAACAGCAACGAACCAAAAGATGATAAGATAATATCACCTTTGATTAAAAGCATTTCTAATTTACCGAACAATTCAACCTTTGAAGGATACAAATTTAATCTCATAGTATTTGAAGAAGTAAATGAAAGTATTCGTATCAGAGAACCAATTGGGAAGTTTCAAATTGATGATGATTATCCATTTGCTTATATCTTTAAAAAGGATATGATTTACGAACCATTAATATATCATTATGGTAGTAGTAATTATGGTTATGTTTTATCACAAACAGACAATGATATTAAAAAAGGAGATGATATTAAATTTACAGATACAATCGCAAAATGCGTTACAATCAAGAAGAATGTGGTTAAAATCGTTGTAAAGGATTCAGAAGAAGTATTAGAGGTTCCAAAAGAAGAACTTCAAAAGTATGATATGAAATCAGTAAATGATATTGTATATGAATTTATTAATAAGGTAAAATCAAAGGTGGGCATTTATAAACGAGAATACATGACAGAAGAGGATTTAGATTTGTGTTTACAATCATTGAATTTCACAAGTTCTAAAAAAGGATATGTTGATACGTACAATAAGTTATGTATGATTGAATACAGAGAGAAGATGGGTAAAGGATTTAAGCGGATGGTTTTCCCAATCAAACCAAAATCATATGATGCAGATTCATATGTTGAAAAAGTATTTCCTATTAAAAATGTATCGCAAATTGAAATAGATCACTGTATTAAAACATTAAAACGGGTGGATAAAAAGTGTAAAGAGCTATTTGAAGATAAATATGCTTCATATTTAAATGATTCAACCATGGTGATCGTAAATTACAAAGATAAAAATATAGGAATACTATTACAATCTGGTATTATTTTACCACTTGTTCAGAAGAGATATAATTCATCAAAATATAAATATGATACGATTGTGAATACGAGTTTGATTGAGTTACAAAATGATTATGTATTAGAAGGGAAATCCAATGATGATGAATTTAGTGAATATTTTGATGAATACAATACAGAAAATGAAAGTATTTATCAAGAGTTCTCAAAAGCTTATTTAACTATTTACAGGGATAAAAAACTAAGAGAAAAAGTTTCGCAGGTAATAAATCACCCTGTAAAATTAGATATTCATAAAAGATGGGATTTATTTGAT